>Ga0307517_10000409_pt1 | contig 73422 bp, 77 predicted proteins | sample 23_EM_MG_FD_194515 | JGI IMG/M metagenome (GOLD analysis project Ga0307517, IMG submission 194515) | Populus trichocarpa ectomycorrhiza microbial communities from riparian zone in the Pacific Northwest, United States - 23_EM | ecosystem: Host-associated > Plants > Roots > Unclassified | place... | reverse complement strand
CCGTGGTTGTTCTATCTGAGAAGGAAGCAAACAAGTATTGAGCAGAAGAAAGAAGGGTTGGGGTTCGGGGAGGTCGGTGATGCGGCTATCGGCTAACTAGTGTACATGCAACAACGATTTCTAACACCGACCATTCGGAACCTTGACCCCAGCTGCTGCTGCGGAACCTGGAGCCGCTCACGGTCAAGACTGCGCTAGCGTGGGTAGTATGAGACTGTGCGCGCCTTCGTCGGGAATCCGTTCAACACGGGGGAGGAGTTTTTGGGGGGATTACGATTCTAGGGTTGAAATGCCAACGTTGCTATTTTTTAAGAATAAATGAATGGGACGGAGATGGGGAGAGGTTTGGGTTTGAAGGGGAGGGGGGGAAGCATGTCGGACGGACGCGTTTCGCTTTAGACGTTACGAGCGAGGGAAGCTCGAAGGAGGAGTGTAGGAAAGTGCAGGGGGAGGCTGTGAAGGAGATGGAGGGGGGGGAGTTTAGAGAGGTTAGGTTGGATCTGAGCCTCGCCCCTCTGGATGGTAATATACCCCGCGCTATAGAAATCCGTGGGAGTGAGAAGTTGATAATGGCAGGGGTATAGCGGCGATACTAGCTCACGCAAGAAGTCTCCTGGATTAGAATAACCGCAATCAAGTACTCTGCCTTGTCCCATTATGTGCTCCATAAACACCGTTAAAGCATTGACAGTTTTTCTCTGCCTAACACCCGTACCGTCTCTGTCAATGCCGGCACTAAACGTATTTGCCCACACACCAACAAGGCATTCCAAAAGAATCTCGAAGGCCCACCATTCGAGCAACCACCCTGCATCTCCCGAAAGGGCATCCACAACATCGCAATGCTTCCCCCCCTCCCTTCCTCCTTCACACAGACTCACTGGCACCCCTAGTTCCCGCGCGCACCAACCCGACAGTGATAATAGCCGTCATAGACTCCAGCGGCGATAAAATCCTCCTAGGCCGTCAACGCCACTGGCCAAAAGAATCCCTTCCCCCTCATTCTGCACACCCCCTCACTAATATAAACCGGTTTCTATTCCACCCCCGCCGGCTTCTACAAGCCCACTGAGTGAGTAGAAGACGCCTTGTGCCGCGAGACCTAGCAAGAATCCGGTGGGTAGTCCGCGTGGTAATCCACAGAACACCCACTGCAGTACCCGGCGAACCTGATGGGGGCCAGCTGAGAGACATTCCGGATGGGAGGAGATTGTCTTGAAGCATGATCCTGAGTTGGAGGATGCGCAATGAGTAGAGGGTAAGCATGTTAAGAACTCCCTGAAGGGGGCACAGGAACGCCTGATGTTGAAGCCGAGGGAGCTGTTAGCGGTTTTCTTTTAATTTGTAAGGCAGTTATGGCTTCCGCCGTTCACTCCCATCGTGAATCAATTACTTCTTGCGGTTGCCAATGGGCTTCATATAGCGAAGCCTTTGCTTGTATCTTACGTACAACAGTATATCACATACTATGATAGAGCATATGGCTTCACCCCGATAATAAAGCTAGCATTTATTTGCCTTGGCCCGGTCCTCCACCATCACAAGCACTCACTCGCCATTCCTATCTAATCCTGTCCACCAGCCAAATCTGCATTCTCTCGATATTTTGTTTTTATTTCCTCTATGGCACCCGATCCGGCTTAAATAATCCTAATTGATTCATTAGGGAAGAATTCTAACCTTTCCTGGCCTAGCGGATGTCCAGAAGCTGTGGAACTGGGCGCGCAGAAGAAGATGTATCTACCAATTAAAGGGTCTTGATTCTATCTCTTAGTGAATAGGTTCACTTCCATAGAGCATTTTTCCCTGAGAATATTCCCCTCGTATGATACTTTTACCCCATATGGGAATCTTGGTAATTCATTTTAATAACCAAATCTTGTCCATAGGTTACTTCATTGTTGATCTAGGCCAGCTCTGTAATCAAGCCTGTATAATCCCAACCTAATCTGAAACCACAACCCTTGCGCGTAGAGAGGTAGCTTGATAACTCGATGTGCCTAGCTACTCTTTATTACCTAGTGCTGCCAGGTGAGGATTTGCCTCATTGACATCTGAAGCTTCACCGGATGGTAATATATACATCGGGAGCTACTAGCTACTATTTACTAACCTTGTGTGGACATGCCATTCGGAGAAGCCACTTGAGATAGATCTCTATTATGCGCCAGCAGTCGAAATGCTGTCACCCGAAAGAAGTCTTTGTGAGGCATATCTCCTATTAGTCATACTCCTTGGCCAAATGAAAATTGTTGGAAAAAACCAAGCCCTCCAATGGGTCTGGGCTTCGTTGGGCCAGCCCGGGCTCTTGGTTGGGCCGGGCTGGGCCGGGCTGGGCCCATTGGGCTGGGCTCAACTTTAGATGGGCTTGGGCCGGGGCCAAGCCCAGGTAACCCGGCGGGCCTAGTGAATGTTTTGTCTCGCCTTCCTGACTTTCACCATGATGATCCTTCAAGTCATTGTCACCACGGAAACCAGAATCTGAGCACACAAAATTTGGGAATGGATTTGCCTATAGCAGATAGGTCCTAGCAGACGCGTGTCCAAATTGCAATTGAATAGTGAAAAGCGAGAAGGAAAAGTGATTAGTGTTTTTAAATAGTCCGAGTCAGTCATTCTGGGCATTTGATTGATGGGAAATAGAGCAGCTTCTGCTTGAGAGTATACAAGGTCTGTTCTTTTTACAATCTACTTGACTGACCCCCCTCCGTTCTTTCCATTCCCTAGCTTTCCTCTTTACCCTTGAGTATATACCAAACACGAAACAATGAGCTTTTGTTCTAATATCAGTAGTGTGGTTTCAAGCCCTCTAGCTAATCTACGATCACTTAGTCTACGCTCTGTGTCTCCACTATATGACTTGGAAGATGTTGAAGTTCCTGTCTCTGAACGCGTCGAAGAAAGCGAGTCAGGCTCCGATCGCTTATTTCCGCTAAATCATGCTTCAAGAACGAAACACAAACATTAGTTTCCCTTATCTTGGGTATGGAGACCTCTGGAGTCACCTAATGGAAAGTTAGTTATTGTTGATGATATCGAGTAGGTCTTCACCCCTGGAATATTCTGCGAATGAAGTCATATCTAATGCTTTATATCAAATGAATTAGGTACTGGCAATGCATATGCTGTGCCCAGAAGTACCAAAAGTCCCATGGTACCTGAAACCCTGCCGCCCACCTGATACGCGTTCATTCAATCCACGAAGGCGATCCGGCAAAGACCAATCATTTAAAGCAAGCTCAACTTTTCCTATCATCAATTTTGTATTCTAATACTAATTTCACACCAATGTTAATATACCGTAAGAACTCGAATAATTGGACCTAGCGCTAAGACGTCCGAAATTCCCACTCTTGGATAGGGGGTCGAGCGGACAGCGAACACTGCCCCCCTCAACCCGAGCTTAAGACAAAATAAGAAGAAAAAAGAGCCAGACCTTACCAGCAAAGGCAACTCCAACGTCTTAGCGTGAGGTCCCATTATTCGAGTTCTTACGGTATAATATTTAATTCCTTTTCTTATATGGGTCGGCCCACTGGGCCCATTGGGCTAACCCGGGCTTTCGTTTCTTGGGCCGGGTTGGGCTGGCCCTTTTTGGACCCGGGTTGGCCCATTGGAAGGCTTGGAAAAAACGGTCGGAACTCAGACAGAGAAGTGATACTAGCAAACCGGACAAGGCAATAACATTCGGTCGACTGATTAATTAAATGATAGGAAAGAAACAAGCAAACTATATAGTGAGGTGGCTTGGGTCCGCTTCACCCAGGTTCCACTTCCATCAAACTTCCGCAACAATGAACAAAGGCTTTCAAAGAAAGCATATAAGGACAAAAGGAATAATAATGAAAGTATAAAGAAGACCCAACTTGTACCCGGCTTAGGAACAAATATAAAGACTTAGAGGAAAGAAAGAAACCATATTTGAGAGGAATAAGGAAACATATACGAACAAAAATGATTGGACAGAATTGTGCTACAACATGCCATATCACCCCGCGCTCTTTAGCTCTGATCAAAGAATGTTTGCAAACCCCCAAGTACCCTCCAAATTGCTACACCGTTTCCACACTTAAACATTCCCGGTAGAAAATCATGACCCAAATTTCGCATATGCAATCGGTCAGCTTCGGCGACGGTAACGCAAACTGCGGGAACATAAGCGGTACTTTCAACACCTTCCATCTCTCCGACGAGGATGCCCTAATTATGCGTTGGCTCTCTCCACTGGAGCCGAAAAACAGACATCAGGGTGTCCGCACTGAGAGATTCGATGGTGTCGGGAATTGGCTTTTAGAAGCGAGCGAGTTTCGAAAGTGGAGATGTAGTGAGGGTGGAGACGATAAGGCTATCTTGTTTTGCTCCGGGAATCCGGGAGCAGGCAAAACATACCTGAGGTAAGAGGCGGGGCTCTTTGGAGAAACTGAATGCCGCTGACGGCCCGAAATATTTAGTTCCCTAGTCGTCGACAGCCTATGCGATCGGGCGCAGGAGGACAATATCGCAGTTGCAAGATTGTACTGCGACTTCCTTTCTCAACAAGAACAGACGACCACCAATATTATGGGAGCTCTTCTAAAGCAGCTAGTAAGCAGAGGGGGCATCCCAGATTTTCTACGGGAGGCGTTCCAAAAAGCGAAAAAGGAGTTCGGGGGTAGAGGGCCGCGACTTGCGGATCTAATGGGAATGTTGAAAATTGTTATTGCTTCGCTACCCCGGGTTTTCATCTGTATCGACGCCTTGGACGAATGTCTACCGAAGCGCCTTCCTGAGATTCTCGAGTCGTTGAGAGATATTGTTCAGGAGTCCCCCAGGACAAGAATATTCCTCACCGGGAGACCCCATGCTAAGGAAGATGTCCAAAGATATTTCTCTGCGGCGGTTGTGATACCCATCAGCTCTAACCCGGGGTGATATCCGGAATTATGTGGAGATGAGGTTAGATAGGGATTCCGAGCCAGAGGCGATGAGTAATGACTTGCGGGTGGATATTGTGAGAGTTATTTTGGAAAAGATATCTAATGTGTGAGTACTGTAAGAGAATTCGGCACCCCCACCCCATCAATGATGTATACTTACCAAAGGTTGTGCGTAGATTCCTCCTAGTTTCGCTCAACATCGATGCCATTCTAGCAGAGGTGATGATTCGTCAGAGAAGAAAGAAGCTTAAAGAGATGACACAAGGCAATGGACTAAGCGAAGCCTACACTATAACTCTAGCGCGAATAAAAGCGCAGAAGGGATATAAATCAGTACTCGGATTGAAGGCCCTGATGTGGGTGCAGTATTCGGAAAGGCCATTCCAGGCCGAGGAGCTCTGTTATGCCTTGGGAGTGGAGAGATTTGGATCCTGAAAACGTTCCTGCATTACGAACAGTCCTAGCATCTTGTCTAGGTCTCGTCACCGTAGAGGGGTCTTCGTCCACTGTCCGACTGGTGCACTTTACTCTTCAGGAGTATATATCAAGTAACCCGACCCTATTCCGTAGTCCTCACTCAGCAATTGTGGAGGTTTGCCTGACATACCTCAATTTCGGATTTGTCAGGGATCTTTCACCAACTCTTCGCTGGGCCCCCTCAACAACGCCGCTTCTAGAATATGCTTCTGTTCACTGGGGGAGGCATACGAGAAGGGGGGTGACGGAGAATATCAAAATACTTGCACTGAGGCTTCTCGATAGATTCGATGAGCATATATCTGTTCAACTGCTGTACTACTATGATAGGAGACAATTCTCGGACCTAGGGTTTGGTGGTGTGCAGGAACTCACAGGATTTACGGGACTCCACGGAGTAGCATTCTTCGGAATCGAGGAAATAGTTGAGGCGGTATTGGATATGAGGGAATGGGACGGTAATGCAGCCGATAGTACGGGGAATACGGCTCTCACATGGGCAGCTAGGAAAGGGCATGACGGGGTAGTAAAGAGGCTTTTAGGACGGGGGGACATCAATCCTGACCAGCCAGCACTGAACATGGCCGGACACCACTCTCGTGGGCGGCTGGGAACGGACATGAGCGGGTGGTAACGGTGCTTTTAGAACGAGAGGACGTCAACCCCGAACAGCCAGACACCCAGTGTTCCCAACCGTCCGGGGGCCCGGCGGGGCCCCATGGGGGAACTTCCAAGAACCCCGGACGGGACGGGACGGCTATCTATAGTCCGTCCGGGGCAACCTAAAGGCAGGACGGTCGTCTTTGGGCAGGGCGGCGAGCCCTACAGGGTGAGACATGTTAGCTCAGGGCAGGGGGAGTGGACGGCGGGGAACGGCAGGGGATGGCTGAGGACGGCCGGGGACTGTCGGAGACGACCGGGAATGGTGAGGAACGGCGGGGGACTGCCGGCGACGCCCGGGGACCGCACGAGTGATGTCTTATGAAGTGAACAGAATCCGTTCGGAGGTGTATGATCTCAACTTAGCTAGTACAGGAGGTCCAAGCGCTAGGACTATAGTCCCCTATAGTCCGTCCGGTCCTCACCTTCCGGGGCGCAGTCCGTCCTAGCGCCCTCAAAAAGACGGACTATGAGCCGTAGTCCGTCCCGTCCTCACCCAAAGACGGACGGACTGGACGGTTGGGAACATTGGCAATGTTCCCAACCGTCCAGGGCGCCCTATAGGGCCCTGCGGGGCCTGTAGTCCCGGGCGGCTGAATTCAGGACGGGCCCCAGAGGTTTAATCCAAATGGGATCTTCCGGTAGGGCCCGGTGGTGATCTGCAGGGCCCGGTCGTGATTTGCAGGGCCCTACCGTCAACTGCAGGGCCCTACCGTCAACTGCAGGGCCCGACCGTCAACTGCAGGGCCCGACCGTCAAGTGCAGGGCCCCGGCGTCAACTGCTGGGCCCCGGCGTCACCTGCAGGGCCCAGCCGTCATCTGCAGGGCACGCCAATCATCAGCATTGCGCTATGACTTTATTCACCCACACCATGTCAGCCATATCTTGCAATATTTACTGGGTTAGCAGCACTCCCATATCGAAATCACGAACCAGAGCACAGAAAATTATCTCTGTGCTTCGGCAGAATGTACATTAATACAGTCACCCGTCAAAAGTGTTCGCCATCCCGCTCTCAATGCCAAGCTTAATTACATAATCAGATACAAACCATTTACCGGTACCCAGCCAAAAGCCGTGCGTGCAACTTGAAGGAATGCTATCACTATTGGCTCAGCGCTTGGCCAGCCATTTCTGAAGGTTCTGACTACGCAGGTAGCACTTGAGGGTCGACATTGCGGTGAAGTTACCCAATTAGCACATTAACAATTAGACCCTACTGGAATACTCAGTATAGCACACACTTCCTCCTTTGATTGGAACCGATCATTCTTCCACGGACGCTTAATGCAGCTTTTATCATGCCGAGTGAGTTTTGAGGGTCATCCAGAGTGAGGCAGGTTCTGAATATGACCATGTTCTGATACTCGCTTCAGAAATGTCCATACCGTACTCTCTGATTGCTTCACTAGTCTCGCAACAAAAGAATAATTATGAAAGCACCAAAAGAAGGCAATTATCATGCCTTTAAGTACTTCTGACATTTCTCTTCGCTGGGTTTTTGGTTCAGAAGGCATGGCTGTGAATTCAAGGTCGATACTATACAATCCACGCGACCGTGATCAGAGCCGAAGATTTTCTAGTGTTGCTTAGTCAGCCATTGGCGAAGACTTTTGACGCATGACTGTAGTATGCTTAGAATATCCGTAAGTTGGACCCATTGTGTTACCCCGTATTTACTAAAAGAATAAATAGAGCTTGGGGTCCACGAATTATGAACACAATCCAAGTTGCTTTAGAACTTTATATCTGAATACATCTTTACTATTACAACCATGTTGGAAGCCATATCGCATATTTCTTACAGAAGTCAGGGATCACTTGGGCCTGACGATTCTGTATCACAAGTGTTGCCACCCTATTTTTGTAATAACTCTCAGCTAGATATGGAAGAGGAGAATGACGATTCTGCTCCAAGCGGAAGGCAAGAAAAGGTGATTGCTGGTTGCCGAGCAATGGTAGTATAGAGGTTTTTGACAATGGAAAGTGGCGATGGCGGTGTGCTAGGTGTAAGTTCTGCAATCTATGCTATATTAACTATTTAAAATGTCATCAACTATGGCTTGCCCGATTAGGCAAATGACAATACCAGGTCCTCGAGGTCGGGCTCCTGTTTATACCGATTCATCAACCAAGAATATGAATCTACATCTCGCCAGCTCACATGGGGTAACCAAGGAATACCCTGATGGTGGTTATAATGTTAGCAGCACAGCGGGTGAGTCTAGAATAGTAGCAGCCTTTGGAAGAACAGTTGCTCCTGGGCTGCAGTTCAATTCAGATATGTTTAAACAACTACTGGTCCGATGGATTTACGTTACGAATACTCCCTTTTACGCGGTTGAAGATTCCACATTTTGAATACTTTTAGCATACTTGCTTAGTTGTATAAGACTCTCTTTTCTTGATCACTGATGTGTAATACAATTCAGGATTCTATCAGGATACTAAGTCTGGAATATGCCCTTGGGTAGGCATCATGACCAGCTGGGCTGCGAAAAATATTACCAAAATCCAGTACCACAATAACCAATTGGATTATCAAGCTCCATCGCGAGTGTCAGACCAGAATTCCTAGCCGCTTCAAAGCTGTCCCCTTCCACATCCATCTCAGCTTCGACTTGTGGAGCTCACCCAATCATCGTTCTTACCTTAGAATCCTTGGGCATTGGGTGACTGAACTTGGAGTGCTTCAATCAGCTACTTTAGGGTTTCAGCGCTTCTATGGTCCGCATAGTGGTCGCAATATTGCACAATCCTTTCTTGGTGTTCTGGATAAGAATGAAATAGCTGTAAAAGTAGGCTATGTAACAACTGATAATACTAGTAATAATGTGTAACAGGTTTATTCCTGTCTGACGAAAATACAATAGAACTGGTGGTAGACCTGCTAGCCCTAGTGCTAAGAGAGACTTCAAAGGACCGGTAGCTAGAAGGGTAATAGTTGAAGGACAAATTGGGCTCAGGGACTCAGGGATTGCCGTTCAACTAAGTGTATTCTTAGACTGAAGGTCTGTCAAAGTCTGCTGTCTCCTGCTAGCCAGGAGACTGGTTTAAATACAAAACCCAAGAGCAATAGCCTTCCTGCAATGATGATCATTACCAGTAGCTGTGCACATACCGAAATCCTGTAATCCTGCAAGACCAAAGAAAGAAACATAGCTCAGCCTCCACCAGTGCTACATGACCATTCCATAACCGGAATCCTAAATATAAACTTCCAGCAAAGCAAACTAAACATAACAATACTGTTGCATAGCCTATATGACTCAGAGACAGTGCCGGAGCTGAAATCAAATCAAATAAACCAAATATAAATCAACTAAACATAGGAAATCCTGCACTGCCCGCTCCTGTGTACCGTTACCAGAACATGTACACATGTTACATAATGACACTGCTCTTGTTAAGCTCGGAGTAATGTTACAGGAATGAAATATCCACTTTGATCCCATAACATCCTGTGTGAGATGCTTCGGTCATATTCTTAATTTAGTTGTCAAGGGCTTTCTCTGGGGCGCTGATTGGGAAACCTTCAAGGCCAATATTGCCTACGATACCGATATAGCGAAGGAGTTACATCTTTTGGAGTCATGGAGAAAGAAAGGTCCGATGGGGAAGTTACATAACATAGGAGTCGGGATGTTACATACACCACAGCGTCGTGATCACTTTTCACAAAACGTTCGACTAGCTCGTAGTCGTGAGTATACAGGCCCCTTAATTCCTTTAATTGGCAACATCACGCGGTGGTCCAGTGATGCAGATGCGCTCGAGCAGGCCTTTGAACTACGGGATATCTTAGATGGGTTTGTCGGAAGCGCTGTTACGGAAGAGAGACATGCAAAAACCCGTCGCATGTTGTATGTACTACCAGGTGGAATTGAATATCAAGAGAATGATGAGGACAACCCTGATCTTATTACTGGTGATGAGTTAACAAGGGATGATTGGGATGACTTGAAGACAATTTTTCAAATTTTAAAGCCTTTTCGGCGTTTGACTCTACAGCTGCAGGGTACAGGAACTCAGAGAAATCATGCAAATGGATATCCTGCTCCAGTCCTTCCTGCTATAGATGATCTCCTGGCTCACCTGGAGGATGCCAAACAGGTCTATTCTGACACCTCAATTTACAGTTCCCACCTTTTGACTTCCATAAACCATGCGTGGGCAATTCTTGACCGGTATGTACAAGTCCTTTTCTGGTTATACTATTGAGTACAAGCAATATTTACCTTAATGCCTGGCTACTCAAGCTTTATTAATATAGAGTGTCGTACTAACTTGGTTGAGAGGTATTACTCACTCGCTGATCGAGAACCTGTACTCTATGCCGCTGTCGCTCTGGACCCAGACACCAAGCTCTAGTAGTTTGAAATCGAATGGCATGACCATCCCGATTGGGTAGTATTGGCTACTACCAAGAGTAAAGAGCTGTGGACACTAGCATACCGCACCTTACAGTATATCGACACTACTCCAGCCCAGCCAGCTACTGCTCCAACAAGTAGCACAGAATTGGAGATTTTGCCGGCCGACACACTTTCACGCTGGAAGCAGAAAAAACGCGCCTGTCTCACCCAAGGAGACAGTGACCAGTTTGACCGCTTTCAGGCGGCAGAAGAAGAGGAAGAGGTTCCTGATATCTTAGCATATTGGGCATCACGATTGAATAATCCCCCATGGTCTCAGCACATATGGCTATGGAAATACACAGCATTCCAGCAATGAGCGCAGAGGTAGAGCGGGCATTCAGCAGGTAACGTTATCTATATACAGTTGTCTATCATTCCAAATAGATTCTCATAGTGTAATAGCTTACTGTAGTACTGGGTTAAATTTAGTGGCAAAAACCTTATTACAGATCGTCGTAGTCGGTTAGGAGATAGAATTATAGAGGCAATTGAATGTATGAAGTTGTGGCGGAAGACGGGCTTGATTTTGGACCAGGAGGTTACTGAGATAGAGATTATGCTCAAGGATTTGGAGGACCGGGCAGTAAAGGTAACGCATGGCAAGGGTCTAGGTTCCGGTGGTTCTGAACAAGGCTCTGATCTAAGTGGGCTTGGAGTATAATCTCGCTATTTGTTTCCATAGGCATGAGGGATCTTTAGTGCGACTGCTGATATGGCTATTCGTATTGCAATAAATATGTTTGGTCCACTGGAAACAATTAACACTATCTTACTAATACACCATTCAAGTGAGACACCTATAGGGCCCTGCAGTCCGTCCCGGGCAGAGCCAGGACGGCCTATGTGATCAGCGTCCGTCCCGGGCAGAGCCATGAAAGTTGGTTTCCGTCCCGTCTTAAGCAAAAGATGGACGGACTGGACGCTTGGGAACATTGATTGTGGCACAGGGCGACGTAGAGGGAGGGTAGCAGGGCTGCTAGTGCTCAGAGTTTTTACTTGTGGGGAGAAAAATGATCAGTAATATTAATCAGTGAAATTAGATCTAGTGATTTTTTAGTTAGGGTTGGCTGTTAGATACTTGTATGATACTGCTAGTAGTTAAGATTGGCGGGGTGGCTAGGGGAAGGAATGATATTGTGTTATCATTAGAGCGGTGTGCTTGGCTTTGATAGTTGCAGGTGAAGGAGGATAACTAATAAATGGCGTAATGGTCGAAGGCTCGAACTGGGCAGGGGCTAAACTATAGAATAGGTGAAATTGGAAATTTCATTCACTCGTCATCATCTCCACCAAAACTAACCGAACATAAGCCTACAATATAAGCATAATGGAACCATCTCAATCATTTCATCGCTTTCCACACCTGCCAATATCTCACCATGTTGACCCAATTTCCCTATGTACTTCTGTAATACTAATAGAGGAAAGACATAACCATAAACCCTTCCGTCGATACTTTCAACCCTAGAACAAATGAGATCACTAAGGCTATCATCTATCCTTACCCCTTAACTATTCGCTTTCCCCATCACTGACAACTATCCGCTCTGCCGTCAACTCTGACAGAAGGATCGTCAAAGGAAATTTGAAGGTGGTTCAGATATGGGAGATTGTTTTAACAATAGATTATACCGACATGTCGTCACTCTGACATCACAGGGGTGTGGGGGAGGGGGGGATAATGGAGTGTGGGAAAATACAGAGACAAGTGTGGTGGTCCATGGAAAAATTAAGGCGTAGTTTAGTTTTTAGTGATAGTGCGAGCAAGCGAATAAACGAAGAATGAGCGATAAAAGTTGCATTTCATATTCTTCCTACAGAGTGACTAAGTTCCAGGTGAATTCTCTTATTCTATCATCTGCCTGTGTGCGGTGCTCATTTCCCTGATTGACATCGAACCCGGAGAATGTTTAACGCACCTCCGCAATATATACCATCGTATCTAATACTCAGCATAGGCAGGTGGGACAAATTACGAGGGTTATTATGATGCTTAGGGTGGGGGGAGTTATCCAATATGCAGACAAGAATCTACCCTTGCGATATTTTGTTTTATTTCCCCTTCTGCATCTGACGCAGCCCGAAGATTTCTAAATAACAAATTCTAACTTTAGGTACTTTGGTAGCTGTCTAGAAGGGGTGAAATTTGCTGCGGAAGTCTATTTATTAATTAACGAGCCTTGAGTTTATCTCTTTGTGAACATGTTCTTTCGGAGAGCATTTTTAGGTGGGAATATTCCCCTCGGTATGATACTTTTACCCCATGTGTGAACCTCGCTAATCACCTAATACCCGGGATTTGTTGATATCCATACGTTACCCCCTTGTTGATGTAAGCTAGCTTTGCACAGTACCGTATTAGACATACCGATAGCCCCAACCGGACCTTAGACTGCAGTCCTTGCATGTGGAGAGGCAGCTTGATAAATTTATAGATGGGCCTAGCTACTGGTTGTTAGTGCGATCGGGTGGGGGCTTACCTCACCCAGATCTTAAGCTCCACCGGGCGATAGTAATTGGGGAGATAGTCTACAAGTACCAGTACTAGCTGCTATTCACAAACCTTGTGCGTGGACACGCCATTCGGAACAGCCACCGCGGGTAGCGAGTTCTGTTATCATACGTTCCCAGCAGTCGAAATACAAGTGGAGTCATTCGGAGTCTTTGTGGGGCATACCGGTATCTCCTATTAGTCATGCACTGGCACCTTAGCCAAATTGGATGTAATTGTGCCACAATAAGCGGTATCGCCCCGCTTTCTTTAGCTCTGATCACAGAATTTTTACGAACCCCCTAGAATTCTACAAATCGCTGCACCGTTTCTACAGCGTTCCGGGTAGGACATCATGGCCCTAATTTCACATATGCAATCGGTCAGCTTCGGCGACGGTAACTCCAACTGCGGGAACATAAGCAACACCTTCCATATTTCCGGCAAGGATGCGCCAATTATGCGTTGGCTCTCTCCACTAGAGCCGAATAACCGACATCAGGGCGTCCGCACTGAGAGATTCGATGGTGTCGGGAATTGGCTGCTAGAAATGACCGAGTTTCGGGAGTGGAGGTATAATGAGGGTGGAGCTGATAAGGCTGTCTTGTTTTGCTCCGGGAATCCGGGAGTGGGCAAAACATACCTGAGGCAAATGGCGGGTTCTTTGAAGAAACTGAATGCTGCTGACAGCCCGTATTAGTTCCCTAGTGATCGACAGCCTGTGCGATCGAGCGCAGGACGATGATATCGCAGTTGCGGGCTTGTACTGCGACTTCCTTTCTCAACAGGACCAGACAACCACCAACATTATGGGAGCTCTTCTGAAGCAGCTAGTAAACAGAGGGGGTATCCCGGATCACCTACGAGAGGCGTTTCAAAAAGCGAAAAAGGAGTTTGGTGGTAGGGCACCGCGACTCACGGATCTGATGGGAATGTTGAAAATCCTTATTGCTTCGCTACCCCGGGTCTTCATCTGTATCGACGCCTTGGACGAATGTTTACCGAAGTACGTTCCAGAGATTCTCGAGTCGCTGAGAGATATTGTTCAGGAGTCCCCCAGGACAAGAATATTCCTCACCGGGAGGCCCCATGTCAGGGAAGATGTCCAAAGATATTTCTCCGCGGCGGTTGTGATACCTATCAGCCCCAACCGGGGCGATATCCGGAATTATGTGGAGATGAGGTTAGATAGGGATTCCGAGCCAGAGGCGATGAGTAATGACTTACGAGTGGATATTGTGAGAGTCATTTTGGAAAAGATATCTAATGTGTAAGTAAGAGCATTCGGCACCCCTACCCCATCAATGATGCGTACTTACTGAAGGTTCTGTGTAGATTCCTCCTAGTTTCGCTCAACATCGATGCTATTCTGGTGGAGGTGACGATTCGTCAAAGAAGAAAGAAGCTTAAAGAGATGACACAAGGCAACGGATTGAGCGAAGCCTACACGGCAACCCTAACCCGAATGAAAGCGCAGAAGGGATATAAATCAGTGCTTGGATTGAAGGCCTTGATGTGGGTGCTGTATTCAGAAAGGCCTTTGCAGGCCGAGGAGCTCTGTCATGCCTTGGGAGTGGAGATAGGATCTGGGGATCTAGATCCTGAAAACGTTCCTGCATTACGGACAGTCGTATCATCTTGTCTAGGTCTTATCACGGTCGAGGGGTCTTTCTCGCCCACTGTCCGGCTGGTGCACTTTACTCTTCAGGAGTATCTATCAAGTAACCCGACCCTATTCCATAGTCCACATTCAGAAATTGCGGAGGTTTGCCTGACATACCTCAATTTCGGGTTTGTCCGGGATCTTTCGCCGACTCTTCCCCAGGCCCCCTCATCAACACCGCTTCTGGAATACGCTTCTGTTTCTTGGGGGAAACATATGAGAAGGGGGATGACGGAGAATACCAAAATACTTGCACTCAGGCTTCTCGATAGATTTGATGAGCATCTATCTAGTCAACTGTTGTACGAATGTGATTGGAGCATATTCCCTCGGTGGGTCTGGCTTGGTGATGCGGAGGGACTCTCAGGGTTTACTGGACTCCACGGGGTAGCATACTTCGGAATCGAGGAGATGGTTCCAGCGGTACTAGATATGAGGGAATGGGATGTTAATGCAGCCGATTGTACGGGGAATACGGCTCTCACATGGGCAGCTATGAGAGGACATGACGGGGTAGTAAAGAGGCTTTTAGAACGAGAGGACGTCAATCCCGGCCAGCCAGATACCTGTTATGGCCGGACACCACTCTCGCGGGCGGCTGGAAACGGGCATGAGGGGATAGTAAAGATGCTTTTAGAACGAGAGGACATCAATCCAGACCACCCAGACACTAAATATGGCCGGACACCACTCTCGTGGGCGGCTGAGAACGGACATGAGGGGATAGTAAAGATGCTTTTGGAACTAAAGGACGTCAATCCTGGCCACCCAGACACCTTTTATGGCCGGACACCACTGTCGTGGGCGGCTGAGAGGGGATATGAGGGAATAGTAAAGATGCTTTTGGAACTAAAGGACGTCAATCCTGGCCACCCAGACACCTTTTATGGCCGGACACCACTGTCGTGGGCGGCTGAGAGGGGATATGAGGGAATAGTAAAGATGCTTTTGGAACTAAAGGACGTCAATCCTGGCCACCCAGACACCTTTTATGGCCGGACACCACTGTCGTGGGCGGCTGAGAACGGACATGAGGGGATAGTAAAGATGCTTTTGGAACTAAAGGACGTCAATCCTGGCCACCCAGCCACCGAATATGGCCTGATACCACTCTCGTGGGCGGCTAAGAGGGGACATGAGGGAATAGTAAAGATGCTGTTGGAACTAAAGGACATCAATCCTGACCAGCCAGACACCAAATATGGCCGGACACCACTCTCGTGGGCTGCTGAGAACGGACATGAGGGGATAGTAAAGATGCTTTTGAAACTAAAGGACGTCAATCCCGACCACCCAGACACCGAATATGGCCGGTCACCATTCTCATGGTCGGCTGGGAACGGGCATGAGGGGATAGTGAAGATGCTTTTAGAACGAGAGGACATCAATCCCGACCACCCAGACACCAAATATGGCCGGACACCACTCTTGTGGGCGGCTGAGAGGGGACATGAGGGAATAGTAAAGATGCTTTTAGAACGAAAGGACATCAATCCCGACCACCCAGACACCGAATACGGCCGGACACCACTCTCGTGGGCGGCTAAGAGGGGACATGAGGGAATAGTAAAGATGCTTTTGGAGCGAAAGGACGCCAATCCCAACCAGGCAATCACCGAATCTGGCCAGACGCCACTCTCGTGGGCGGCGGACAAGGGGAATGAGGGGATGGTAAAGATGCTTTTGGAACGAAAGGACATCAATCCTGACCAGCCAGACACCAAATATGGCCGGACACCACTCTCGTGGGCGGCTAAGAGGGGATATGAGGGAATCGTAAAGATGCTTCTGAAGCGAAAGGACGCCAATCCCAACCAGGCAATCACCGAATCTGGCCAGACGCCACTCTCGTGGGCGGCGGGCAAGGGGAATGAGGGGATAGTAAAGATGCTTTTGGAACTAAAGGACATCAATCCTGACCAGCCAGACACCAAATATGGCCGGACACCACTCTCGTGGGCGGCTGAGAACGGACATGAGGGCATAGTAAAGATGCTTTTGGAACTAAAGGACGTCAATCCCGACCACCCAGACACCGAATATGGCCGGTCACCATTCTCATGGTCGGCTGGGAACGGGCATGAGGGGATAGTGAAGATGCTTTTAGAACGAGAGGACATCAATCCCGACCACCCAGACACCAAATATGGCCGGACACCACTCTCGTGGGCGGCTGGGAACGGGCATGAGGGGATAGTAAAGATGCTTTTAGAACGAGAGGACATCAATCCAGACCACCCAGACACTAAATATGGCCGGACACCACTCTGGTGGGCGGCTGGGGAGGGGCATAAGGGGGTAGTAAATGTGCTTTTTGAACGAAAGGACATCAATCCTGACCAGCCAGACACCAAATATGGCTTGACACCACTCTCGTGGGCGGCTGAGAACGGACATGAGGGCATAGTAAAGATGCTTTTAAAACGAAAGGACGTTAATACCAACCACCTAGACACCTTTTATGGCCGGACACCACTCTCGCGGGCGGCTGGGAACGGGCATGAGGAGATAGTGAAGATGCTTTTGGAACGAAAGGACATCAATCCCGACCACCCAGACACCGAATATGGCCGGACGCCACTCTGGTGGGCGGCTGAGAGAGGGTATGAGGGGATAGTAAAGATGCTTTTGGAACGAAAGGACGTCAATCCTGACCACCCAGACATCGAATATGGCCGGACACCACTCTGGAGGGCGGCTTGGAACGGGCGTGAGGGGATTGTCAAGATGCTTTTGGAGCAAAAGGACGTCAATCCCAACCAAACAATCACCAAACACGGCCAAACGCTGCTCTTGTTGGCGGCTGAGAACGGACATGAGGGGAGAGCAAAGATGCTTTTAAAACGAATGGACGTCAATACCAACCACCCAGACACCAAATATGGCCGGACGCCACTCTCGTGGGCGGCTGGGAACGGGCATGAGGGGATAGTGAAGATGCTTTTGGAACGAAGGGACGTCAACCCAGACCACCCAGACACCAAATATGGCCGGACGCCACTCTCGTGGGCCGCTGGGAACGGGCATGAGGGAATAGTAAAGATGCTTTTGGCACGAAGGGACGTCAACCCAGACCACCCAGACACCGAATATGGCCGGACACCACTCTCGAGGGTGGCTGGGAACGGGAGTGAGGGGATTTTCAAGATGCTTTTGGAGCGAAAGGACGTCAATCCCAACCACCCAGACACCAAATACGGCCGGACACCACTCTCGTGGGCGGCTAAGAATGGGCATGAGGGGATAGTAAAGATGCTTTTGGAACGAAAGGACGTCAATCCAGACCAGCCAGACACCGAATATGGCCAGACGCCACTCTGGTGGGCGGCTTGGAGAGGGCATGAGAGGATAGTAAGGATGCTTTTGGAACGGAAGGACGTCAATCCCAACCAGCCAGACACCAAATATGGCCAGACGCCACTCTGGTGGGCAGCTTGGAAAGGGCATGAGAGGATAGAAAGGATGCTTATGGAACGGAAAGGTGACCGCACCGCTATGCCAGATAACGTAAACCAAGCCCCACAGACGGTGGCTCCCCCCGAAGGACACGATGCAGTTGCGAGGATCCCACCAGAGCGGGACGATGTCAATTCCGCCGCAGCCGATCGCAGCAACCCGATGTCTCTCCCACCCACCGCTATGCATCCACACGAGCCTGTGGTTGAGACGCGATCCGGATCTCCCGACCCTAATATCGACATAACAGACTCTAGCGGCCAACCCGCGCTCCAATCGGCGGCCGAAGGTGAGCGGCCGAAAATATTGGATCACGGTGATCCTGTCTCCCAATCCGCCGATAGCGGCATCTCGACCCAACCACCCTGGCTGTCTCGACCTCTTTCCATCTGGCCCCTAAAACTCTACTTCCGTCCGACGAAGCCCAAGACCCATCCTAGCAACACCCAACCCACCCTCTTATCTGCGGCTGACCGGCGTTTTATCATCTCATCTCTTATTATCCTTCTCGCTTTTCTCCTCTACATCCTTCCCTTCTCGTTACTTGATATATCGTTATCCCTAAAGACTTGCCCAGTATGTGTTCAGTTTAGGCAAGATTTCGATATAAATAGGCTCTGGTAATGGCGTTTTTCCAGTTTCCCGCTGGCACTTTACTGTTTGTCAACTTTTGTATTTACTTTTTCCCTTCTTTGCCTTTTCTTTTTATTGGGATTCTGGTTAGATTTGGTCATATCGCGCTCTTCTTCTTGTCCTTCATTCCTGCTATTTTTGAAGTTGGTGTTTTTCTTATGTTTTGTAGACACTTTGTGGTGTATAATAATATAAAAGTACGGCGTGTTACTGTTGTTAGACGGATATTCTTGGCTTTGTTACGCGAGTGGGAAGGATAGTTCAGGAGATATGCAGACGGAACGGATGCGGGAGAATGTTCTATAAAGGTTTTATCCACAATGTTCTTTTCTTTGCTATCACGGGAGTCTACGGAGGAATAAGGACATGTGGCAAACACAGAGATAGGTGTGGTGATCCTTGGGAGGATCGGGAAGTCGTATTATGTTTTACTTATACACTTATCTCTACCGATAGTTTGATTTTAGTTTTTAGAGAGCAGAGCTGAGTTGAGAGCGAGAGCGAATGAACGAAGTATTACAGGCGGAAAACTTACGTTCCGTATCCTTCCTCCAAAAGTGTCTAAGTTCCAGGCGAAATCTCTTAGTCTATTGGCTACTTCCGTGCGACCCTCATTTCCTTACATTGACAGTTACAACCAATTGGGTAGGAATAGATGGTTGGCTTGAAGAAGCCCATCCTATGTTCGCCAGCAGCTAGTTTATCTCCTTGCTGTGGTTCCCCTCACTACTGCGAAGCGGCCGCCATCAGTCACCATTACTGACTGTCGTGCTCCGATTCTTGCTCTGCTACAGCCACTCGGCATAAGTATTTGCGTTCTGAGACGGTTTAATTCCGATCGAGCCATAGGGTCGGGCAGTGAGATGATAACAAGGTCGCTTGTACTCAGAGTTCTTTTACTTGTAGAGAGAGAATTACCTAGTGCATATTAATGAGTGGCATTAGGTGTAACTTAGTCACTTTCCAATTAGATTTAGCAGCCCGGATAATTATATTCTGCTACTAGTCGTTAATACGGGCTAGGTATCCAGAGGAAGGAGTAATGCCCACTTATTCGGACCCACATACTCAGATAAGAAATCTTTCAACAGTAGTCAAAGGCAATCCAATAATCTACACAAGGGTAATGTTCAAGTTCTAAATGCTATAGAAAAAAGCATTGGCAATTGTCATACTTTTTTCTTCAATATTAGTTATTCCTTCTCTACATGTTTTAGGAGTTAACTTAGCCTCTTTCTTTTTTTCTTACTACACCCTTTGCATCTAGTCAAGTTAACAGAAACCGGGCAGTACTATGACCATAACTGTGGGTTGGTGCAGCATGTAAGTAGCATGGGCAGTCAAAATCAACTTTATGGGCCAGCATTTTGGCAGGGTAACTTGGTAAGGCTCTAGACATTTCACAAACACCCGCGAAGAGTAACTGTACCTGAGGGGGCGACGGCAGAGATGGGGAGCATGAAAGAAAAGCACAACAGCACTCTCTAGTAGTCTAGTCGAATCCCCGAATATAATCGAGGAGCATTAGCGGATCATTGAAGACAATAAAGAAACGCTCGCACAAACATCTCAGATTCACCCCCGAGTGACCACTGATGACCAGAATCACGTGCTCTCTACTAAACCCAGAGTATTATACACAGGATTATCAATCACTCCAGACCTTGCTAACTTTTCGCAGATCTCTATGTAACTTACGGGTACTTCTACCGGGTACACACTCACCGCTTCCCTTTCCAACCCCCCCCTCCCCCCCTCCCTTTCCCCCTCTCAACCCCACTACCACCACCACCACTTCATTTGCATTACCGCACATTACAAAATGACCCAACCCCACACAGCAGAATCCCACAAAACCTCCATGCTCTCTAGAAAATTCGGCCAGGAGATAGTGAACTACTTCTCCGACAGCCCGCTGAACAGCGTCTCCTTCCTCCGCTCGAACACCGCATTCCTGCGCGCCGCACTGCCCCGGTCCAAGTTTCTGCTGCTGCGGAACCTGGAGCCGCTCGCAGCGAGCAACTACGCTGGTGTGGGTGGGGTACGAGACTGTGCGCGCGCTCGTCGGGAATCCGTTCAACACCGAGGTGGAGGAGTTTTTGAGGGAGTACGATTCTAGGGTTGAAATTCCGACGTTGGTGTTTTTGGGAATAAATGAGGGGGATGGGGATGGGGATGGGGATGGGGATGGGGATGGGGATGGGGAGAGGTTTGAGTTTGAAGGGGACGGTGGAAGGTATGCTGGACGGCCCTGTTTCGCTTTAGACGTTACGGGTGAGGGGAGCTTGGGAGGGGAGTGTAGGAAGGTGCAGGAAGAGGCGGTCAAGGGGAGAGAGGGGAGAGAGTTTAAGAAGGTTAGGTTGGATCTGAGCCTTGACCCTCCAGATGGTAATATACCCCGCGCTATAGAAATCTGCGAAGGTAGGAGGTTGATGGTAGGGGTATAGCGGCGATACTAGCCCAAGCAAGAAGTCTCCTGGACTGGAATAGCCGCAATCAAGTACTCTACCCATCATGTGCGCCATAAACACCGCTAAAGCATCTACAGTTCTGCTGCGCCTGTGGCGCCCGCACCGTCTCGGTCAATGCCGGTACCAAACGTGTTTGCCCACCCACCAACAAGGCATTCCAAAAGAGTCCCGAAGGTCCACCATTCGAGCGACCACCCTGCATCTCCCGAAAGGGCATCCACAACATCGCAACGCTTCCCCCCCTCCCTTCCTCTTTCCCACAGACTCACTGGCACCCCTAGTTCCCGTGCACCGACCGGACGGTGATAATAGCTGTCGTAGACTCCAGCGGCGATAAAATCCTCCTAGGCCGTCAACGCCACTGGCCAAAAGAATCCCTTCCCCCTCATTCTGCACACCCCCTCACTAATATAAACCGGTTTCTATTCCACCCCCGCCGGCTTCTGCAAGCCCACCGAGTGAGTAGAAGACGCCTTGTACCGCGAGACCTAGCAAGAATCCGGTCGGTAGTCCGCGTGGTAATCCACAGAACGCAGCCACGGCAGTACCCGGCGAACCTGATGGGCGCGAGCTACGAGACATACCCAGATGGGAGGAGATTGTCTTGAAGCATGATCCTGAGTTGGAGGATGCGCAATGAGTAGAGGGTAAGCAGGTTAAGAACGCCCTGAAGGGGTCACAGGAATGCCGGATGTTGAAGCCGAGGGAGCTGTTGGCGGTTTTCTTTTAATTTGTAAGGCAGCTATGGCTTCCGCCGTCGACTCCCATCGTGAATCAATTACTTCTTGCGGTCGCCAATGGGCTTCATCCAGCGAAGCCTTTCCTTTTATCTTACGTACAGCAGTATATCACATACTATGATAGAGCATATGGCTTCACCCCGATAATAAAGCTAGCATTTATTTGCCTTGGCCGGCCCTTCACCATCACAAGCACTCACTCGCCATTCTTATCTAATCCCGTCCACCAGCCAAATCTGCATTCTCTCGATATTTTGTTTTTATTTCCTCTATGGCACCCGATCCAGCTTAAATAATCCTAATTGATTCATTGGGGAAGAATTCTAACCTTTCCTAGCCTAGCGGATGTCCAGAAGCTGTGAAACTGGGCGCGCAGAAGAAGTATCTACCAATTAAAGGGTCTTGATTCTATCTCTTAGTGAATAGGTTCACTTCCATAGAGCATTTTTCCCTGAGAATATTCCCCTCGTATGATACTTTTACCCCATATGGGAATCTTGGTAATTCATTTTAATAACCAAATCTTGTCCATAGGTTACTTCATTGTTGATCTAGGCCAGCTCTGTAATCAAGCCTGTATAATCCCAACCTAATCTGAAACCACAACCCTTGCGCGTAGAGAGGTAGCTTGATAACTCGATGTGCCTAGCTACTCTTTATTACCTAGTGCTGCCAGGTGAGGATTTGCCTCATTGACATCTTAAGCTTCACCGGATGGTAACATATACATCGGGAGCTACTAGCTACTATTTACTAACCTTGTGTGGACATGCCATTCAGAGCAGCCACTTCAGATAGATCTCTATTATGCGCCAGCAGTCGAAATGCTGTCACTCGAAAGAAGTCTTTGTGAGGCATATCTTCTATTAGTCATACTCCTTGGCCAAATGAAAATGATTGGACAGCATTGTGCTACAACATGCCATATCACCCTGCTCTCTTTAGCTCTGATCAAGGAATGTTTGCAAACTCCCAAGTGCCCTCCAAATTGCTACACCGTTTCCACACTTAAACATTCCCGGTAGAAAATCATGACCCAAATTTCGCATATGCAATCGGTCAGCTTCGGCGACGGTAACGCAAACTGCGGGAACATAAGCGGTACTTTCAACACCTTCCATCTCTCCGACGAGGATGCCCCAATCATGCGTTGGCTCTCTCCACTGGAGCCGAATAACAGACATCAGGGTGTCCGCACTGAGCGATTCGATGGTGTCGGGAATTGGCTTTTAGAAGCGAGCGAGTTTCGAAAGTGGAGATGTAGTGAGGGTGGAGACGATAAGGCTGTCTTGTTTTGCTCCGGGAATCCGGGAGTGGGCAAAACATACCTGAGGTAAGAGGCGGGGTTCTTTGAAGAAACTGAATGCCGCTGACGGCCCGAAATATTAGTTCCCTGGTCGTCGACAGCCTATGCGATCGGGCGCAGGAGGACAATATCGCAGTTGCAGGATTGTATTGCGACTTCTTTTCTCAACAAGACCAGACGACCACCAATATTATGGGAGCTATTCTGAAGCAGCTAGTCAGCAGAGGGGGCATCCCAGATCATCTACGAGAGGCGTTTCAAAAAGGGAAGAAGGAGTTTGGTGGCAGAGCCCCGCGACTTGCGGATCTGATGGGAATGTTGAAAATTGTTATTGCTTCGCTGCCCCAGGTTTTTATCTGTTTCGACGCCTTGGACGAATGTTTACCGAAGCACCTTCCAGAACTTCTCGAGTCGTTGAGAGACATCGCTCGGGAGTCTCCCAGGACCAGAATATTCCTCACCGGGAGGCCCTATGTCAGGGAAGATGTCCAAAGATATTTCTCCAAGGCGGTTGTAATGCCTATCAGCCCTAACCCGGATGATATCCGGAATTATGTAGCGACGAGGTTAGATAGGGATTCCGAGCCAGAGGCGATGAGCAACGACTTACGAGTGGATATTGTGAGAGTCATTTTGGAAAAGATATCTAATGTGTGAGTAAGAGCATCCGGCACCCCCACCCCATCAACGATGTATACTTACCAAAGGTTCTGTGTAGATTCCTCCTAGTTTCGCTCAACATCGATGCTATTCTAGCAGAAGTGACAATTCGTCAGAGAAGAAAGAAACTAGAAGAGATGACACAAGGCAATGGACTGAGCGAAGCCTACACGGCAACTCTAGCACGAATGAAAGCGCAGATAGGATATAAATCCGTACTCGGGATGAAGGCCCTGATGTGGGTGCTGTATTCAGAAAGGCCTTTACGGGCTGAGGAGCTCTGTCACGCCTTGGGGGTGGAGATAGGATCTGCGGATCTAGATCCGGAAAACATTCCTGCATTACGGACAGTCCTAGCATCTTGTCTAGGTCTTATCACGGTCGAGGGGTCTTTTTTGCCCACTGTCCGCCTGGTTCACTTTACTCTTAAGGAGTATCTCTCAAGTGATCCGACCATATTCCATAGTCCTCATTCAGCAATTGCGGAGGTTTGCCTGACATACCTCAATTTCGGGTTTGTCCAGGATCTTTCGCCAACTCTTCTCTGGGCCCCCTCAACAACACCGCTCCTAGAATATGCTTCTGTTCACTGGGGGTGGCATACGAGAAGGGGGCTGACGGAGAATATCAAAATACTTGCACTGAGGCTTCTCGATAGATTTGATGAGCATATATCTGTTCAACTACTGTCTCACCATGATTGGGAAATATTCTGGCGCCTAGGGTTTAGTAGTGCGAAGAGACTCACAGGATTTACGGGACTCCACGGGGTAGCATACTTCGGAATCGAGGAGATGGTTCCAGCGGTATTGGATATGAGGGAATGGGATGTTAATGCGGCCGATTGTACGGGGAGTACGGCTCTCACATGGGCAGCTACGAGAGGGCATGAAGGGGTAGTAAAGATGCTTTTGGAACGAAGGGACGTCAATCCTGACCAGCCAGACACCAAATATGGCCGGACGCCACTCTCGTGGGTGGCTGAGAGCGGGAATGAGGAGATAGCAAAGATGCTTTTGGGACGAAAGGACGTCAATCCCAACCAAACAACCAAACACGGCCAAACGCCCCTCTTGTTGGCGGCTGCAAACGGACATGAGGGGAGAGCAAAAATGCTTTTAAAACGAAAGGATGTCAATCCCAACCAGCCAGACACCAAATATGGCCGGACACCACTCTCGTGGGCGGCTAAGGACGGGCATGAGGGGATAGTAAAGATGCTTTTGGAACGAAAGGAGGTCAATCCTGACCAGCCAGACGCCAAATATGGCCCAACGCCACTCTTGTGGGCGGCTGGGAACGGACATGAGGGGATAGTAAAGATGCTTTTGGAACGAAACGACGTCAATCCCAACCAAACAACCAAACATGGCCAAACGCCGCTCTTGTGGGCGGCTGAGAATGGACATGAGGGGAGAACAAAGATACTTTTAAAACGAAAGGATGTCAATACCAACCACCCGGACACCAAATATGGCCGGACACCACTCTCGTGGGCGGCTAAGAATGGACATGAGGGGATAGTGAAGATGCTTTTAGAACGAAAAGACGTCAATCCTGACCACCCAGACACCAAATATGGCCCCACGCCACTCTCGTGGGCGACTGGGAACGGGCATGAGGAGATAGTAAAGATGCTTTTAGAACGAGGGGACGTCAACCCCGACCACCCAGACACCAAATATGGCCGGACACCACTCTCGTGGGCGGCTGAGAACGGGCATGAGAGAATAGTAAAGATGCTTTTGGAACGAGAGGACGTCAATCCTGACCGGCCAGACACCAAATATGGCCCGACGCCACTCTCGTGGGCGGCCGGGAACGGGCATGAGGGAATAGTAAAGATGCTTTTAGAACGAGGAGACGTCAACCCCGACCACCCAGACACCAAATATGGCCGGACACCACTCTCGTGGGCGGCTGAGAACGGGCATGAGAGAATAGTAAAGATGCTTTTGGAACGAAAGGATGTCAATCCTGACCAGCCAGACACTCAAGGTGGCCGGACACCACTCTCGTGGGCGGCTAAGAACGGACATGAGGGGATAGTGAAGATACTTTTAAAACGAGAGGACATCAATACCAACCACCCAGACACCAAATATGGCCGGACATCACTCTGGTGGGCGGCTGAGAGAGGGCATGAAGGGGTAGTAAAGATGCTTTTGGAACGAAAGGACGTCAATCCTGACCAGCCAGACACTCAAGATGGTCGGACACCACTCTCGTGGGCGGCTGGGAACGGGCATGAGGGAATAGTAAAGATGCTTTTGGAACGAAGGGACGTCAATCCAGACCACCCAGACACCAAATATGGCCGGACACCGCTCTCGAGGGCAGCTGGGAACGGGCGTGAGGGGATTGTCAAGATGCTTTTGGAGCGAAAGGACGTCAATCCCAACCAAACAATCACCAAACACGGCCAAACGCCGCTCTCGTGGGCGACTGGGAACGGGCATGAGGGGATAGTGACGATGCTTTTAAAACTAAAGGATGTCAATCCCAACCACCCAGACACCAAATACGGCCGGACACCACTCTCGTGGGCGGCTAAGAATGGGCATGAGGGCATAGTAAAGATGCTTTTGGAACGAAAGGACGTCAACCCAGACCAACTAGACACTATAGATGGCCGGACACCACTCTGGTGGGCGACTTGGAGAGGGCATGATGGGATAGTAAGGATGCTTTTGGAACGGAAGGACGTCAATCCCGACCAGCCAGACACCAAATATGGCAAGACGCCACTCTGGTGGGCGGCTTGGAAAGGGCATGAGAGGATAGTAAGGATGCTTATGGAACGGAAAGGTGACCGCACCGCTATGCCAGATAACGTAAACCAAGCCCTACAGCCGGTGGCTCCCCCCGAAGGACACGATGCAGTTGCGAGGCTCCTACTAGAGCGGGACGATGTCAATTCCGCCGCAGCCGATCGCAGCAACCCGATGTCTCTCCCACCCACCGCTATGCATCCAGACGAGCCTGTGGTTGAGACGCGCTCCGGATCTCCCGATCCTAATATCGACATAACAGACTCTAGCGGCCAACCCGTGCTCCAATCGGCAGCCGACGGTGACCAGCCGAGGGTATTGGACCATGGTGATCCTGTCTCCCAATCCGTAGATACCGGCCTCTCGACCCAGCCACCCCGGTGGTCTCGAACCTTTTCCACCCGGCCTCTAAAACACTTCTACCGTCGGATAAAGACTAAGATCCATCCCCGCAAAACCTAACCAATCCTCTTATTTGCGGTCGACCTGCGTTTTAACATCTCTTATTCGTCTTTTTGCTTTCCTCTTCCTAATCCTTGCCTCCTAGTTACTAGATACATAATCCCATAAAGACTTGCCAGGTGGGGGTCAGTGTAGGCAAGGTTTCGACACAAATAGGCTTTGATAATGGCGTTTTTCTAGTTCCCGCTAGCCATTTACTATATTCAACTGTTGTTTTTTTCCCCTTTTATTTTCCCTTCATTGGAGTTCTGGTTAGACTTGGTCATATAGCGCTACTCTTGTTCATTCTTGTTATGTGAAGTTAGTATTGTCCTCGTGCTTTATGGGCGGTGGTGTATAGTAGTATAAAAGCACGACGCGTTACAAGCAAGTGGGTAGTAATAGATGGTAGGCTTGAAGAATTCCACGATACGCCCGTGAGAGGCTGGTTTATCTCCTTGCTGTAATTCCTTTAACTGTCGCCAAGCGGTCATCAGCAGTCCCCTTTACAGACTACCGCGCTCTGATACCTCTTATAGCCACTTAACATAGGTTTTCGCGACCTGAGACCTGTTTGGTTGTGATTGAGACATAGGGCCGTGCAGTTGGAGGGTAGCAAGGTTGCTATGATAGTATCATACCTAGAGCTTTTTACTTGTAAAGAGAGAAATTTCTAGTATAATATAATATTATTTAGTAAAATTAAGTCTAGTCATTTTCTAGTTAGACTTAGCAGCCCGGATAATTATATTCTGTTACTAGTGGTTGATGCGGGCTAGGTAATGTTAGGTATTAGGTTAGCAGTAGGTACGGGTAGCTATCCTCATATGTGTTGGGGTTGAGTAGTAGGGTTAGTAGAACCGGTTGTTGGCTCTTGGCGGTCATGTATCTCTATATATACCTTCGGTCATAGATAGGAAATACACTAAGTCATTCTTCCACCACCACCACGTTCCTACAGGTAACCAGAGGAAGGAGTAATACCCACTTATTCGTACCCACATACTCAGATAGGAAATCTTTCAACAGTAGTCCAAGGCAATCCAATAATCTGCACGACAAGGGTAATCTTCTAAAGGTAGTTGAAAAAGGTACGGGGAATTGTCATACCATTTTCAATATTGATTATTTCTTCTCTACATGTATTAGGAGTTCTTTCTTTTTTTCTTACTTACTACACCCTTTGCATCTCCAGATCATCCATAGTCAAGTTAACAGAAACCGGGCAGTACTGTGACCATAACTGTGGGTTGGTGCAGCATGTAAGCAGCGCAGGCATTTACAATCACCTTCATGGGCTAGCATTTTGGCAGGGTAACTTGGTAAGGCACTACACATTTCACAAACAGCTGCGAAGAGTGACTGTACCTGAGGGGGCGATGGCAGAGATGGGGAGCATGAAAGAAAAGCACAAGAGCACTCTTTAGTAGTCTAGTCGAACCGAGCATTAGCGGATCATTGAAGACAATAAAGAAACGCTCGCACAAACATCTCAGATTACCCCCGAGTGACCACTGATGACCAGAATCACGTGCTCTCTACTAAACCCAGAGTATTATACACAGGATTATCAATCACTCCAGACCCCGCTAACTTTTTGCAGATCTCTTCTATGTAACTTGCGGGTACTTCTACCGGGTACACAACTCGCCGCTTCCCTCTCCAACCCCCCCTCCTCCCTCCCTTTCCCTTTCCCACCACCACCACCACCACATTTTCACTACCGCACATCACAAAATGACCCAACCCCACACAGCAGAATCCCACAAAACCTCCATGCTCTCCAGAAAATTCGGCCAGGAGATAGTGAACTACTTCTCCGGCAGCCCGCTGAACCGCGTCTCCTTCCTCCGCTCAAACACCGCATTCCTGCGCGCCGCACTGCCACGGTCCAAGTTCCTGCTGCTGCGGAACCTGGAGCCGCTCGCAGCGAGCAAGACTACGCTAGCGTGGGTGGGGTACGAGACTGTGCGCGCGCTCGTCGGGAATCCGTTCGGCACGGAGGTGGAGGAGTTTTTGAGGGAGTACGATTCTAGGGTTGAAATTCCGACGTTGGTGTTTTTGGGAATAAATGAGGGGGATGGGGATGGGGAGAGGTTTGAGTTTGAAGGGGAGGGTGGAAAGTATGCTGGACGGCCCTGCTTCGCTTTGGACGTTACGGGTGAGGGGAGCTTGGGAGGGGAGTGTAGGAAGGTGCAGGAAGAGGCGGTGAAGGGGGTGGAGGGGAGAGAGTTTAAGAAGGTTAGGTTGGATCCGAGCCTTGACCCTCTGGATGGTAATATACCCCGCGCTATAGAAATCTGCGAGGGTGGGAGGTTGATGGTAGGGGTATAGCGGCGATACTAGCTCAAGCAAGAAGTCTCCTAGACTGGAATAGCCGCAATCAAGTACTCTACCCATCATGTGCGCCATAAACACCGCTAAAGCATCTACAGTTCTGCTCCGCCTGTGGCGCCCGCACCGTCTCCGTCAATGCCGGTAGCAAACGTGTTTGCCCACCCACCGACAAGGCATTCCAAAAGAGTCCCGAAGGTCCACCATTCGAGCGACCACCCTGCATCTCCCGAAAAGGCATCCACAATATCGCAGTACTTCCCCCCCCCCCCCTTTCCCTTTCCTTTTCCCTTTCCCACAAACTCCCGCTAACACCCCTAGTTCCCGCGCACCGACCCGACGGTGATCATGGCCATCGTAAACTCCACCGGCGACAAAATCCTCCTAGGCCGTCAACGCCGCTGGCCAAAAGAGTCCCTCCTCCCTCCCTCCCTTTTCCCACACCCCCCTCACTAATATAAACCAGTTTCTATTCCACTCTCGCCGGCTTCTGCGAGCCCGCCGAGTCGGTAGAAGATGCCGTGCGCCGCGAGACCTGGGAAGAATCCGGTGTGCGCGTGGGCCGCGTGGTAATCCACAGCACGCAGCCGTGGCCGTACCCAGCGAACCTGATGATGGGCGCGATCGGCGAAGCATTCCCAGACGGGGAGGAGATTGTCTTGAAGCATGACCCTGAGTTGGAGGATGCGCAATGGGTGGAGGTTGGGCGGGTTAGGAGCGCGCTGGAGGGGAACACAGGGACACCGGATGTGGAGGTCGAGGGGGCCGTTGAGGTTTGTTCTTTAGGGGGGAGAGGGGGATGCGGGGGCTAATATTGGTGGTTTTTTTTTAATTTTATAGGGACAGTTACGACTTCCGCCGCCGACTGCTATCGCCCACCAATTACTTCTTGCGGTGGTCAATGGGTTTCACCTGGCAAAGCTTTAGGTCACATTTCACGCACAACAGCACATCGCAGACTATGATAGAGCACATCCCTCTGCATTAAGAATAAAGATACCATTTATTTACCTCGGCGGCCTGTCCGCCCACCATCACAAGCACTCATTCGCCCTTCCTATCTAATCCCGTCCACCAACCAACCAACCACCTAACTAAAATGTAAAGAAGGGAATTCGTTAGCCATACAGGGAAGGATCCAAAAAACAAAAACAAATAGGGTAAAAGGCGCCCAGTATACAATAAAAAGTGTCACCCGTCTTGCACGAAAGTAAGTTAGTATCATAAGAGGGAAAAAGAAGGAAAAAAACCCCAGGAATGAAATGAAAATGGAAAATGCGAACCGCCGATGCCCGCTCGTATTCATGCTAGCTAAGGTATCATCAGTAGATAAATGATATATAAGTAGTAGAAAAAATAAAAATAAAAAGTTACAAATGGTATCGTAGATAACAGCAAAGTAGCGCGACAAAATGTTATGAAGTAGGTGATATCAAGCAAGAAAAAAATGCTCCAATACAATCGCTGGAATCTTACATACTACGCCCCACCCACCCGTTTTTGATCTCGTTAGTAATGTTAGCGAACGAGTGAAAGTGAATGAAACGAGGAGAATTGAAAAATACAGGATTAAAGGGAGATTGTTGGATGTTGAGAAAAGGGTTGAAAACGAAGAGCCCACGGGCAAGACCGGATCAAACCGGCCCGTTACACGGTGCGAGTAGGATAAAAAAGAGGAAAAACAAGAAGCGCCTTCACCGGTTCTACCCCAAATGCTTTTTTGTGCTAAACGGAAGGAAATCAAGAAAAAGACGAATAACAGCAGATGGAAATTGCGAGATAAGATGAACGCAACGGATGATGCTTTCTACCACTCCTCACGCTGAGATCGGAGGTACTTCCTGGCTAGCTCATCGCCTCCCTGAGCGGATAATTCCATCCAATGGTAAGCAACGCACATTGTCGCAGGATCCCGCTTCTCAGGATCCTCACCCTTGGCGACCATCATCTCTGGCCTGAACGTATCCTTCGGCTTAGATAATGGTTTGGTCGACCGCGGAAGCAAGGTTGGATTAGTGAGATAGAAAATGGCCAGTTCCCGCTGGGCCGCAGGATCGCCTTCCTTTGCCGCGATGTTCCACATTGTGGCCGCGTCCTGCATTGTGTAACGGCTGTATTCCTTGTTCTCGCCTTTGTTGCCCTTCTCCTTGCCAGATTCTGATTCCCGCTGAGTGGTATCCTTGGCCACAATCTCGTCTGCGATCTCCGCCATGGTTCTACAGACGTCCTGCTTTAGCCCGAGAGCTGCCAATCCCGTATCCCAGAATGCTTTACCGATGGCAGTCCTGTCTAGGATGGAAGCAGGAACGAAGGCGGCGACAAATTGCAAATCACGGAACAACGTTTTGGGTCGAATTTCTGCTTGTCTGAACAAGTGTTGTAAAACATCCACAATCATGTCCGCACTAGGCGCCGCTGTGTGGGTTGGCGAGCGGGCACCACTTGGAGTCATCAGAGGCGAAGTTATAGCACCGCTGTTCATGACATTCGACCTTCTCTCCTCAAGATTGGCCATCGCCTCCTCAATATTACTTGGCTGCGAGAGCTGCAGGTTACATATCCTGGAAGAGGCCTCTCCCATAGCCTCCAAAAACGGCGAACTAGGCATCGATGGAAGAGTAGGCTTGCGCACGCATGAAGAAGACCGGGAGGAAAGAGATGCAACTATGAGAAGCTCCAGCTCATAGATAGCTTGTAATTTCTGGAATGGGTTGGGGTGAGTAGAAAACTTCATGAGTAACCTCCGGAAGGCATGACCATAGGGAAACGCCATGAGGCCACCCTTCTTGGCAGCGGAAAGGGTTGAAGTCCGGGCGGTGGCATCGCTAGATGATGAATTCTCCTCTCCAGAATGGGCTTCACGGCCAACAGTTTCTAAAGTGGCTACCGGAGCCGCCAGCTCTCCCTTTTTCTCCTTGCCTAAAGCTTCGAAAGTGCCTGTATTAGCAGATTTTCGAACGTTTTTGGTGCTCTTCTTTCTGGCCAGCTTCTTGTTTCCTGGTCCACCGCTGTTCTTGGATGATTGTTTCTCGGCGGCCTTTCGCTTGGCCTCTTCCTGCTCTTCCTTCCTCTGGATACACTCGTCGCCCAGGCCACCCGAGAACCATCCATCTGTTTCACTGCCCTGGCTGAAGACCTCCAGACCAAGATCACTTAAGAGAAGACCGGTTAGTGATTGCTTCAACTCTCCTAGGAATTTCCTTTTCTGGTGGTTAACTGTCTCCAAGGATTTGGATAATGAAGTTGGTGAATGTGCGGTTTTTGGTCTGCCAGAACTGGAATTATTGCTATGAGAAGAAAACGGGGACCAATAGGTATTGTGAGTTTCTGATTGCAAAGCCGGGCTGGGCATGCCAAACAAATCTTGTCTATCAATGGAATCCATAAGGCCAGCATTGGATTTTGTCCTTCCTTTACCACGGCTGGATGGGAGATCATGGATAGAACTGACAATGCTCGTAGATCGGTTCCTTCCGAACATGTCACTGGTGCTTGGCCTTCGGAGCATATCCAGGCCGCGCTTAACACGCCCATCCTCGTGATCATCATCATCTCCTGAAACACTCAGTGTACCCACCCCTGCCAGGTAGAGTTCGCCCTTCTGGCGGTTAATAGCCATCTCTCGGTCGTCCCGGGAAAATAGCTCACTCGACCATAGAACGGGTCCGTCAAGTATCCCATCGCCAACAAGTTTAGTAACACATTTATCGACTTCAAGGCAAAAGCGGTGAATCCTCTCTTCCCCCTTGCAAAAGTTCTCAACTGAATATCTGCTCAGGTACTCGAAAGTCATGCTTGCTTGCTCATCGCTCAACTTGTTGAGTCCTCCGTGCTCTGGCTGGGCGGCAAGGATATCGATCAGGGTATCCGATTTCAAAAGTGAGAAACTGCTGGCTGACATTCGGTGGCTGAGGTTACGAGAGGAGCTCTTGGTCTTTGTGTCTGTCTTGGGCCGTTGGGGCATGCCCATCTTCTTCAGAGCTAAAGCGACATTGCGAGCCTCGTCGTACGCCGCCGAATTGCGCACATCTGTGACATACCACATCTTGTCACGAAGATCCTTGACCTTGTGCATCATTTCGTCCACAGCGGTTTCATGTCGCTCTTGGGCAAGAGTGAGCCAAACAAACCATGCTTCGCATTCCTCAATCCCAGCTGCTGATCTCTCTATTGAATCGCGGGGGTCTCTCGAAAAGATATGAAGTAAGGGGGCGTGCTCATCACGCTGAAGTGATGAAGGAAGCTTGCGAGCCTGCAATAATGCCCTATGATATTGTTGTGAAGAAACGTAGTCTCCTCGAGCCAAGCATTGTGTAGAGGCAGCCTGAAGCATGGTGAAAAGGAGTGAAGGTGGTGATTGGACACGCTGCTTAGGCTTGTCCAGGTTGTCCTTCAGAGCAGCACCTCGCGAGCGGTCCGGGGCTGGCGCCTTCGATTGGCCCGCCGTGATCAGCGCTGTCAGATTGCTCTGGGGATGAAATGGATTACTAGGATCCAGTTTAGCCTCTGGAACTGTTTCAACGATTGGAACAGTCGGGACACTGGGGGCACTGTTAGCTTTCGCAGCTGATGGCCTATTGCTAAATTTGGTGTTCTCGGAGACTGGCTCCTCGGGTATTTCGAACTCGGCCACCAACTTCATGACTGATTCTTTAAGTTGATTGTAAACTCTGTCAAGGCCTGAAACCTCAAGCGGTGCCTCATCCTCACTATCACTATTGTGCCCCTCATCGTCATCTTCATCATCGTCCTCACCCCAATCCTTCCGCATCTTTAAGCTCAGTTCCTTTCCGTCCGGAGAAACGTAGATTACCGCCCACTTTTCAGCGCAAGGATGACATTTTCCAGATGTGACATCAGGTCCAAGTCTGCCCATCATTGCCTCGACGGCTGATCTAACTTCCAGGCCAAACTTCTCTAAAGAGTCTGGGTCCGAACTAGATGGATGGAAGGTTTGAGTATTAAAAGAAAAGGATGAAGGTGATGCCAGAGGAATAGATGTGAATGACCGTCTATCATCCGGGAAGCTTGATCGTTCAAGTAAAGGATAAGTCATCGACGCTGATTCACTCGTAACAGAAGAGCCAGATCCACTGAGGACCGAACCCGAACCAATCTCAAATCCAGTGTTCGGAGATTTGCCGAATATTTGTCGAGAGGAAGATCTGCTGCTCATGGTTCCTCGGATATCACGTCCTTCTACCATGGCTGACGAACCTTGTGGATACAACGACCGATAGAGGGTAACAATGTCTGCAGGGCATAGCACAATGAATGGCTGAACTTCTGTTGTTTCCCGGGGAGAAGTGATGGCCTTGGTCGGGAGGAGAACAGGTGTTGAATCAATAGGATGTGGGTTGCGAAACCTGGCAAGCAGGTTCTCAATATGGCCTCGAACAACGGGCTCCACAGGATTATTGGTTTTCCTGAACATAATCAGCAAATTTAATTCCTAGAGCAATAAATGCGCGATCAACCCACCAGTCGCCAAAGACAACGCTAACCGCATGGTTATACATTTTTTTCAAGACCGGTCGCAAAATCTTTAACCTAGCGTGCTCACTAATGTGATGACCCGTCATAATCCCGTAGTACTGGTGGATCCGTTAGCTACACGGTCCTCACCGCATCTCAAGGAGAACCACAAGCTATACATACTTCTGGATAAGCAATTCCATTGGTCAAAAACCGCTGGAAGAACCATTTCGCCACAAGAATAATTTCTGCCTGACGTTGCTTTTTGGGGTCATCAATCTTCTGCAAGATTGCATGCCCCAATTCGAGGATGCCTTCCGGTATTCCTCCAGCGCTGGGGTCGTCGTCCAAAACCTCAAGCAATTTCTTCTCCGCCTTGATCCAAAATTCTTCTGCGAGAAGGTCCTGCTTTCCACGGAGGTCCGCTTGAGAACCACCGTTATTCTCATCCACCAAAAATGATCCTTCCTGGATAAGGTTCATCAAACAAATTTCCAAGTTGGCTTTAGCGGGCCATTCCCGCATTGCCGCCCACGAATCCATAACAACCAACAGGAAGGATTCACCCTTATTATCACAAATCAACTTGGCACAAGTAGTAGCCCAGACATCCGTTCGCCGCCTGTCTTCCGCAGAATCAGGGCCTGTAGAGTTCGCAAATATCGTGTGCAATATGGTGTATAATGGGTCATTACGATGAAAGGCAAGAAGTCGCTCCACTGGACTAGGCACGGGAATTTGGGATGCAGTGGTTCTAGAGACCGCATTACCACGTCTTGGCGCCTGTTGGGGTAGGATAGATTCCTGGGGGTTTGGTTGATAGTGATGTCGGACCAAGCCCTCCAACTCGGAATTCGTGAGGCGAACAAGGCGATTTGCGAGAAATGTTGGGCTAGATCTAATCATTGATATAAATGAGAGTATAGTGTCCCGTGCCTGGACCGGAATCTCATGAAGAAAAGATGTCAATCCTTTGGGACCTTCGTTGTCGTCGGAAGAATTTGTGGGCTTTGCCGAATCCAATTCGGGTTCCAACATGGCGAACCGGCGCGTCGCCTCACATGAATTTCTAACATCGTGAAGCGCATTGTACAGGGCGGCAAAATCCGACTTTTGATCAGACTTAAAATAATCAACCAAAGCTTTATGGCAGAGCCCACCGGACCTAGTTAACCGCGCCGAAACAGCACTCGACACCAGCGACTTGTGTAGACGTATCCGGCTCTGGAGGTGTTTATGTTCTTGGTAAGATTGTAATTTGACCAGATGCGCTAACTCGGCAAGACATGTAGTTTGGCCAACGAAAGCAGAAGGAATAGCGGAAATGTATGAATCGCCGGAAAGCAAAGGTAATTGACCAGAAGGAGCCGAGGGGGAAACAGGCAAACTAGGCCGATGCTTCAAGGACGACTGATGCCGGCCTTGGGCTATCGTCATATTTTGTGGTGGTGGTGGTGGAGTGGCAGATGGAGATGGGGGAGCCGGTGTGCCCGCTTGAGTGGGTTGAGAAGGGATGGGTGAAGAGGCTCGAGATGGAGGTTGAGGGGGGGCTACAAGAGAGAATGAGTGGTGGTTAGCTGATGTAGCAGAAAAATAATGAGAAAGAGCAAAAAGGCTGATGCTCGGTATGCTTCTGCCCTGCCTATGCTTTTGCTCTGCTTCGTGCTCTTCCCAATGTGTGGGGAGCGCTTCTCTCTTTCTGCTCAAGCTGCTGCCACGCTGGCAACGCAGCACAACAAAAACAGGAAAAGCAAGGCACACGCAGGAGGTAACAGAGCCGCGCGGCGGGAATCAACAAAAACAGAATAAATCCCTTATAATTAAACCATAAAGAGAAGAGGGAATGCATACAAGTAGGCGAAGGGGAGAAAGACTCGGAATCCTTCATGTGTCCATGAGATATGGGGGCCGTAACTGTTGCTATAAAGTATACCTATACCTATATTGGAAGGGAAAAAAATCTAAAAGCTGAGTAACCTCTTTCCCAGGAGCGGGTAAAGTAGTGCAGTTTGCAGTTGAAGCGTAGCGTGTGAAAAAGTGGAAGCCGAAGGCTTTCAAAAGATCGATAGATGGAGGAGGAGAGAAAGTTTTCTTTTTTTTTTTTTTGTTTCCTCTCTTTCCTTTTTCCTTCTGTCTTTCCCTCTTCTCTTGGGGTGGTTGAGAATAATGTGTAGTGGGTGTAGTGGGGATCGGATGGTTAAGGACCTTGGATAGAGGGGGGGGTAAGAAGGGGGGATATTGACAAGCAAAAAATAAAAAAAAGTATTTCGCGAGGCGAACGTTCTCTCTGTCAGCGCAACTTGAGATGAGAAATGACGATGGCGAAGATTTCGCTCGGAAGGGCAACAAATGGGCGGGCAGCCAGTGCAAAGGTAACTGAGTACTGCAGTAGGGAGCGGTCCTCGAGCCCGAGATGGAAGGGGGGGAGTGGGTGGCGGGGAAGGGAATGTGAATGGAGGTGAAACGTGGTAGAGTGAATGAGAGATGCTGAGGCGGGCTTAGATTGCTGCTTCTGCCGCTGGCGATGGCTTGCTACTGCTCCTGGCGCCGCCGCTGCTGCTTCTGCTGTGCCTTACTCGTTGCTGCTCGTTCCTTCTCGTAGAATAGCAGTATCGTAGCTTGCTGGCTGGATCACTACTGGCTAGTGATCTTTATTGTTATTATTCCAGTCTCCCTTTCCCTATTTCTTCCTCCGTTCGCTACCGGTAGTTCTTTTTTCGCCTGGTCTGCTCGTACAAACGGTTCGCTGTGCCGGCTCAGAGGATGAAGGTTGGGGTGGGATTGGAGGAGAAGGGAGGAGTGGTTGGTGCAGGAAAAATGTTCATAATGCACCACCCACCAATTAATTCACCCTCTACACCCTCAAAATGTTCAAGGTTTAACCATTATGTGCGAGGTCTGCACTTCATCCCAAAGCGAATGGATGTCTGCTCGAATGTGACATTCCCACTCACACACTCCATGCACACCGAAAAGCGCGTGCTGCTGGAGCAGGAGCCGGGAACCTGAAAATGGGCCATTGTCAGCCCAGTGAATACTTTTGGTTACAGTGACGGACACGCTGTCAGAGCTGGTACTTGTACCGCCGGCTCGCTGGTTCATCCAACTGCCCCTCACTGGCCGTGGCGCGCGGGACAAGGCATTTCTTGGCAAAGGCTCAAAAATTTGTCCATTCACTAATCCAAGCCTGGTATGAGCCGAGGCCTAAATAGGGCTCGCTAGTCCCTTATTAGTACTCTCTAATCGTGCTCTACAAGTACGGGAAGTAGATTGTGATCTAGCCTTAGCAACTTTTCATGGTCCTATACAAATCAATTCCTCAGCCCACTCAGCCAAAAAAAAAACAATATTTCGAAAAATTAAGTCATGGAGTTATTCCCCAATTGATTCTCCACTAATATAAGGATAAACACTTGGGAATAGTTGTCATGGTCAAGTGTTGATATCGGCATGTTTCCTGTCGAGGTGTTTTCCTCATGGCCCCAGCCAGGGTCGCACACTATTACTTGTAAAACCTTTCACTCTTGGATAGGATCTCCAAATATTACTGGCAGTAATGCGAACAGGGATCAGATGGATGGAAGTGGGGAAAGACCGTTGAGGATTGGTTGGTCCTCGCCTCTAAAAAGTGACAGCAGAGCAAACGACAGGCATCTGTTCCCACCAAACGCCTTGGCATTGTCTCTAACTTTTGATTTCTTCTTCTTCGCTTTTCCTTCCTTATTCACCACTACCACCTTCCTGATATGAGCTCAGCTATTTTTGCCCTTTGAGGGGTCGTGACTTGGGAGTTGGATGGGAAGTGGCCGAGAACCTTCCTTTGCTCTTGTGAACCCTGCTTATCCCTCCCCTCAGAATCCCGGTTGCCTCCGATTATTACTGTATCTGTTGATGCTTGAGAGTTGAAACCCGCAAACACTTGCCCCGACTTAAACCCCATCGGGTGATAACATTGTGATACGGATGCAGTTGACTTGGCTAAACGTCGGGCGGGGGACGTTTGACGTCTGCCTCAGCCTTCAGCCCTCCAGACGTCAAGTGCTCAGATCTCCCGTACAGTACCGACTCTTTGTAACATCTGCTTCTATTCTGTGACTTGAGCAAGGCCGCAATATCCGTAGCCCAATCTATCTCAAGTTCGCAGCACCATCTTCATCACGCTATCGATCATGACTCCGCCCCTCAACACCTGACGTTGGCTCGAACTCTACTGTACTCGACTCCCTCAGGGACGGTCGACGCTATGGCATGGTATCTCGTTGGATGGGCAGCAAGTCTCCTGTATGTACCAAACCGTACCTACCGCTAGGCAAGGCCCATACTGAGCCCTACACACTATATCGTACCTATCATCTCTTTGCCCAGTCCAAAATCCAATTCATCTCTACGGCACCATGGTACTGGTCCATTAATAATAGTGACTGATCCACAGGATTGGCTGCCCGGCAACCCGTCTCCATCGCCTTTCCAGCTCATCCGCCACCGCTACGGTAGCCCATACTACGATGGCTCAGCCGTCATCCAGCAGACAGATCCATCGGTCTTCCGAACTGTTCGTCAGTTTTTCAACTCATCCGACAACCGAGCTCCTCGCCGCCCGATGCCTGCTTCCATATCCGCGCTTCGCTTCCTTCCTTCCAACAAAAACATGCCGAACCAAGCTCTCGCTCGCCGTACAATAACGCACCTCTGCTACAGTTTATGATTTCAGATTCAGCGTTTTTGTTTCCATTGATTTCCCCTCCCTCCCTCTTTACTCGAGTACCCCTCGAAAAAAAGAAAATAGAGAAAGAAAAAACAATCCGGGAAACGTACCGTATCGCATGGAAAACCATTCTACCTTCCGCGGTTGGATAACTGACAGAGTGTGGGTGTCCTGCGCCAAGAAGGGTTTGGCGCAGGGTGCAACTGACTTTGCCAACTCATCAGTGCATACCGATAACATGCACTCGCTCACTCACTACGCCAGAAAAGGATTTATTCATTCCAAGGAGAAGGAAAGAAAGAACGAGAGAGAGAATGGAAGAAGGAGGCAAGTTACGACAGACAAGCCGTAAAAAAAGGCCTCTTGGATGCTTTTTTCCCTCCTCTCTCGTTCCCTATGCACGGCTACAGGAAACCCGCTATTTGGCTTGGCATACATTGCATTACAGTAGGGTGGGGCGTTCCACTCGCTCCTCCCCTTGATGAAAGTTGCTAGTTGTGGGGGTTTCCACTCTTCTGGTGAGGGAGGGAGGGAGATGTTGGATTTTGTTTTCATTTCATTTCATATTCTAAAGCTCTCTCCTCTGCGTCTGGCACCGTTGACCATGTTTTGTGGCAGTAGCTGCTATGATATAATACGGTTATCCGATGATATAGTACTGCTGTAGCGTTATCGCCGTCGTCAAGCCTTGCGAACCATTCTTATATGAAATACATCCACTTTCGGCCAGAGCCTATATTGCGTCTGCACTTCAGTGAGATCACTGCGAGTATCGATTCCTGTTACTTGCTTGTAACAAGATAGCACACTTGTTCAACCAAGCTGGGCGGTTTCCGGCCCTCCGGTCCTCTGGGATCCAATGGAAGGATATTGATCGCAATTTTCCCTCGCCCCCCCAATATGAAGATGGCTACAGATAACCCAAGTTAGCTGTCGAGCGCTCTCTGTCAATCAATTCAATCAACACCAATTGACAAGAGCAATTGGTGAAAACACATCCAAACCTTCTTTATGCTTTAAACGCCAACCTATGCTGTTTCATGTATATTTTTTCCCTTCACCATTTCTATTAGCGGTAGTACCGGTAGATCGTTTTTTTCTTTTCTTTTTTTCTTCACTTCCTGCCTTCCCTCTGGACACTAATACGACACTAACACAAGGCATAGAAATAATCTGTCACTTGCAGCTGCTTGTGAATTTCCTAGGAAGAAGCGGAAAAAGAGAATTTGTGCTCAGTCCCCATCCTCGCTGCCCCGGGCAGATTCTCTAGAGTCCTGCCTTCCATACATGCTCTCCACCTTTTCAATATCTAGGACTCTTCGGTACGGCACTTGCTTGCATGCGATTAGTCCCATCATTCCAACACTAACAAATAACACACAAACAGGGCACGAACAAGTACTCGGTGACTAACTAACAATCGCAAAAGTCTCTATCGATACCTTAGTATATCAAAACTAGGTACATACCGATTCGCCAACTAACCAAGCCATCCTCCACCTACTCTGCACCAGCCATCTCCCCAACCTTACCTACACTACAGATGCCCCAAGGCGCATCTCACTAGCCTCGGGAATCACTACTCCACTTCAAACCCCTTCCGTCCTCGCGCATATGTCCCTCCGCCGCTCCAACCACCACTACCAAACTCCCTAGCCTGCGCAGGAAGGGAAAAAATAAAGACAAAAAATACGTGGCAGCCCCAGAGTAGAATAAGGCTACCATCCTTCCTCCCCGCTCGCTTCTGCATTGCAGAAATGCGGTGATTCCGCCAGTCTTGCTCCGTTCCCTCCCCCTTCTTTTGTGCTCAATATAAATGTGCTCGGTGGATTTCTGGGAGAGTAATACGACACGCAAGGTGTAAGGCTGAGCTACGGTACCACCATTACTGTACCAACTCGCTCTCGAGGGGAGGGGAGGGATTATTTTAGCTCTCTGCGTGCGAATACCGTTAGCCCTACTCTCACACTCCCATGCGGATGTAATGAAGGAAAAAGAGCGACAAGCATCAACACGAGAAGATGCTAACCGGAGAGGGCGGACTTTACCCAGGCTTGAACATGATTTGGCAGTCAGTTAGACTAATTGAATTAGAATGTGCTCATGTACTGTATGGGCCCCACACAATGCCACCTATCTTCTAATAATAATAAAAGTAGTGTAATTTGAATGGACAGCAAAGTTCTTTTCTTCTTCTGCCTCTTCCTTCCCTAATACCAGCATCCCATCCCATTCACCCACCAACCTGCGTGACGGATTGATGGGCCTACATCCACGGTACTCGCGCAGTGCTCGCACAGCACAGCACCGTACTTCTTCTACTCTGGTCCGGTCCGATGCCCATCGGGGTTTAAATTTAACCAACAACAACATCTGATCTGATCTTTCTTTTCTTTTCTTTTCTTTTTCTTTTTTTTTCCCTTCCCTTCCCTCCTTTCCATCAATCACTCACTCACTGCGAACCAATGATATTTATTTCCCGTACCGTAAGTAAGTAAGTAAGTACTAGTACCGGTAGGCATGGTGAAATGTTCGCTGGCGTTTTGCAAAGCCCTGGAGGGGAAAGAAAGAGAGAAAAAGGAAAAAGAAGAGGTACCTCTTCATCCATGCGTAACGCGCCGTATGCGTTCGATCGATTGATGGGGGGGTCCGTCAATAGGAGGTGGTGTTGAATGTCATACGGTAACTGTACTGTTTAGTACCGGTGTGCAAGGTATGATATTATATCATGGTATTGGTTGTTTCTCGCAACGATCTCGATGGTGGGGAAGGGTAAAAAGGGAAAGGAAAAAAAAGGTCTATGTGGAAGGCAGCAAGAAGGAGAAGAAGTCTTTGGTTGTTATATTGTTATGGTGCTGGTGCTGGTAGTGTAGAGTTCTTTCGCGGCGGAATCTACAAGGATATACTACTGGTATTAGATTATTAGGGAAAAAAATTAGTGCGTCGGCCGTGATATATTGGGTTCAGTTTGATGGGAACTGAATCGCGAAAACGAGTTAGTGAGATCAAACAACCCCCCCCCCCCCACTGGTAAGTTGATCGATTCTTGTCGAGAGCTTTCGTCTCTGAATCGTAGGAGTACTCGAGCACAGTACAAGAGTTGTTATTATGGTGGTTGAAACTATAAGAAAACCCATGGTCGATTGCGTGCAGAACAATACCGTGTGGTCTACCGGTAAATACCCGAGTATTGTTCTGTGAACCTTTTGGAAAACCACCCGAAAAGCTTCACATCGTAGCAGCCCAGCACTCTTTCTGTCTCGGTATGTCAAGCGCCCAAATTATGATACCTCCAAGCAGTATTATGTGTACCCATAATGAAGCCTTCAGACAGTACTGATACATGATTTTTTAAAAAAGTGAGGGGCCACTTAGGAGCCTTTTTTGATTTTTCCTATTAGAGTGCTCTCATGGCCGGGGGTTGAGAAATCTCTCGGTCTCACTTTTTTCAATGGAAACCACTAACAGGAACAGACAAGGATATATTTGGCTGGTTAACTTTGAGCAACCGTTCCACAACTCCTTGCCGTGCCTTGTGCCAAAAGGTTTGCCCCGAAATGTGCGGTACAAGAAGGTATCGTACAGTAGCGTACCCGAGCATTGAAGGGGTTCGCCCGTTACTATGGACAGTGCAGGCAGCCAAGGCTTGGTTGTCCTCAGCTCATCCCCCACCAAGAGCCTCAACTTACTTTCCAACTACCCACACATCATACCGGCGGGAATTGTTTTACCTCCGCCAACAGCCCGTTTTCGCGTCAATAAGTCCAGCCCCGCCCACATGCCCATCCACCACACGATATGGAGGATTGGGGATCTCCGTGGGCTGATGATGAGAAGCTTGGCGGCGACAAAGACGGCAAGCCAAAAAGGGAGCTTCCGTCGAAAGTGAAGGATGTCGAGGCGGAGGAGGAAGAAGGTAGTAATCTGGAGAAGGAGGAAGAGGTGGTAGTAACTCCTGTTGCAAAGGAGAAACAGGATGCTGCGGCAGCTGGCCTGACGGTGGATTGGGATGGCGGGTTTGTCGATTCGTCGGCTTGGGCATGTGCGACGCCGAGGGTGCAGATCGGGGATGGGGATAATTTTGGGTGGGGGACTTTGCGCTCCGAGGGATTCGCAGGGGTGAGGGCAAAGGGAGATGGTGATCCGGGGGAAGGAGAAGGAAGGATTGAAGATGACTGGAGGGGTAATGATAAGGACGATAGTGTCAAGACTACCAATCTCCATCCAATAGCGACTGATGAAGTCAATGCTTGGGGTGCTGGCTCGGATTGGGGAGATCCAAGGACTCCTAGGACTCCCGAATCCCGAATTGGGAGAACGGACGATGCTCTGGGTTTACCTCTAGATGAAGTAAGGGATAACGCCCCTGATGGGGGATTTGACGCAGAAGTGAAAGACTCACTCACTCCAGATGTCGAGAGACATGACCAACTCATTGACGCGGAAAACCTTCTGAACAGTCCCACGAAACAGCGGCTAAGCGATAGGGGAACCCAGAATCTAGAAGAAAGCTCGGGAGGTCATTTGCAAGCAGTTCTAGAGGCAGTTTCGGGCCCCGCTCTGCCGAAGACTCAGGAGGACCCAGAGGATGCCAGTACACCAGAATCGCATTCGGCCACCCCGGAGGTCTGCGAGGCGGGCTCCCCGAAAGACGACTGTACAAATATTAATACCAGTGACCCAGGTGACGGCGACGATGATTTTGGGGACTTCGCAGTGGAAGATGGGGAATTCGAGGAGCCCCAAGCCCCCATACCAGAACCAGTACTTCCTCCAGTAATCAAAGCACCTCCACCAGACTCTTTCGAGATAGATGTCTCTCTTGTTTCAAAGCTATACCCAATCCCAACCAGCCGCCCAGACCCGCCCCCAATTGAGGAAATTATCTCAACTACAGAATCGTGAGTGGGCAGTTACTCTATTTGGTGCTCGTGCTAAATTTTTGGATAGCCGGAAAACCTGGTATCGACTGTCGACGAGCGGAACCATTAGGAGGAACCGCAGTGGCGACGACGACTACGTTCGGGTTATGTGGGCTGGGTCAGAGGTTCAGGCACGTGTGAACAAAATTGTGGAGAAGTGGATATCAGAGGACAGGAATTCAGGAGGGGGTGGTTTGATAAGTGGGGGGAGAAGGGCGAGGGCTATGTTTGGGTGGGGGGACAGCAACTCGAAGATTTCGGACCAAAAACCAATTTCTTTGGAGAGAACCCCCCCGCAATTATCGAGCAGAGGTCGTTCTCGAAAGGCAAGTGGCTCTAGGCCTGCTTCTATCTCTACACAGAGCCTGCTCTCGAAACCCGCCTCAGCTGGGATTCCGAGTTCTTCTGAGTCAGTGGGTGGCGGATCTGTCTCATTACCCCAGGTTGCAAGCTTCGGACGGGGTAGTACGCAACCCCAATCCGGTCCGAGCTCGGCGGAGGGTAAAGAGAAAACGCCTTCTACACCATTGGGGACAAAATCCCATAGTCCAACAAGGAATTCGTCGTCGTCTCAACTAACCCCCCAAAAAAGACCAACAGCCCTTCATTCACAAACTGACAACGCGTCAGCCGGGCGTTCGACGGTAGCAGCATCAACCACCCAATCTCCAACTCATTCACCAACTGCGGATGCCAAAAATAACCCTATTTCTCCGACCCCAGAATCCCCTGATAATCCGATCACAGCGGATCCTCTACCTGCAGGCCTGCCCGCTAATACGCAAGCAACCGCTTTAGCCTCCGCATCCGGCTTGGATGATTGGGGTGCCTTGGAGAACATGTCGGCAAATGCGCCACCTGCATCTACAAACAGCCAATCGCGCAATTATGACGGGTGGGGCGCATTCGAAGATCTCGCAATGCCAGGGAGCTCTACCTCAGCACCCAAGGAGGTTGCTCTAATAATTGGGTCACGGGGCCCCCCTGCGGCAATTAACCTCAATTCCGCTGTCCCAGCACCAAGGCCATCGGTCCAGTCTTCCTCCGAATCAAATAAAAAGCTCAACTCAGCACAAACAGCACTCGGGCCAGTCGATGCAACTAATGGTGGCTGGGATGATCTTGAACCCTTGTCATCTCAACCTCCGAAATCCCAAACCCCATCAAATGTATCGTCTTCACATGTTCCTAAAAATCTAAAAATCAACCCACTAGCCTGGTCTGGATCGAAAGATCAGAAAACCTCTCAACCGAGCCCAGCCGAATGTTCTCGAGAGGACTCAAGGCTTTCGATTCCGCCATTTCCAAATATGTCAGGGGGCGGGAGCTTTATTTCCGCATCGTTGGCCGGAAGCACGTCTGACGGTATCAAAAAGAGCCCTGTCGTATCCAATGTGCAAACACAGCAAGATAGCGATGAAGGAGATGATTGGGGCGAAATGGTCCAATCGCCACTCATGCCTACGGGAGCTCTCGGCTTTCCAGAAGCTTTAGGGATATCAGCCCCCGCTTCATCACAGGATATCACTGGCCTCAGCGCTTCGATCCCGCCGGCGCCATCGGTCCCTCAACGTATGCCAACACTAGGTTTAGCCCCTGTGCTGCTTTCTGCCCCTGCTCCGGTTATACAACCATCATCGACACTTTCTGCCACCCCGACTCCGGGCGATTTGGGACAAAAACCGTCGTCCAGCATTGGAGATTCTTGGGATTTATCCATCTTCGAAGGACCCCCAACACCCAAAAGTGGTTTCTGTGTTTCAAAGCCTGCTAGCCAAGATTTGTGGGATACCCCAGCTATCGCGCAGACCAAGGCCTCAGAGTCAGCGAATGACAAGGTGATTAGAGAGATTGTGGAAGGGTTGCCAGATCTAAGGTATATGCTCGGCTGATAAGGGTCATGGGCCTCTTCCGGAAATTAAAATTTAAGCCCTAATAATACAAGCAAGGAATCAAATAAATGTAGTTTCCCTATATCCTAATATGGAGTGACTAGTTGGTTTATTTTTTTTCTGCACAGAATGGAGTTTGTATGGCTTTGAAAAATTTCCGCCTCATTTCGTTTCCTTTATGTAAAGTCATTGCGATAGATATTATGGATAGCGTTTCACTTATCGTAATTATCATAATAGAATACTTTGTCCACGGTGTTATAGCCCTTAGATGGATTCGCCATACACGATGGCATACAACTGGGGGGTAGGTCTAATACAAAGGTTTGGCCCCGGTTGTTTCATCGTGTTAGTCAACTGCCAAGAAATGGTGAGAAGGCACAAAGCCAACCTTTCGATCTTGGACAATGACACACCCACGCAACACAACATCCACCCTCAGCCTACCGACGTTCTGGTCGGAAAAACAATAACGCTCCAACACCGGCACCTTCCAAAGGACGAAAAACACTGCTGGGCAAACAAAATACGTCATGGAGATCCGGTTTGTTGCTGTCGACCTTTGGGTCAAGAGAAGAAAAAAGATTACTGGTGGTGATTAAAGGTTATGGGTTATGGGATACTTGAGCCCCCTCCTATCTCTGACTAATCGCGAAAAAAGGGAAGAAATGGCGAGAGCGGATGTGTCCTTGCTGGTCGCCATCAGTCTTCTAGCTCTGCGTTCGACTGAATGGACTCCGCTACACCGCCCCTACCTTGGTTAAATCTTCGGCTTTGATATAATGCGGTGGATTTCGTATCCGGTTTTATCTCTTTCCTCGAGAGATCTGCGGGCGGCTTTTTTTATAAATCTTTTTTCCTTTTATCTTTTTTTCCTTTTTCTTTATTACCGGCACGAACAGGACTCCCTTTGACACGGAGGCCATGGATATCAGTTTGATATCATTTTTCCCGGCTGCCGCTACATATCACCGAGGGTCCGACTGATCATCGGGAACGGAACAGCTGCTATTCCGTTTGTGAACTTAGGTTATTGATATGTTTTCCAGGGCCCCGTTCTGCTATCTTAGAGCGGTCTACCAGTGTTCTACCGACCTGGGAAATTCAATGAAGGCCTCTGCACAATTACCTCGATGACTTGGATGACTGAGACAAAGATATTTATCCCCACATGTCCTCTCATCAACAACTCGGGGAATTAAATGCCTTTCAACTCACGCTCGCTCCAGCTGCCGTCAGGCTAATCCAATCCTATCAAGTGATATTCTAACCGATTATGAATTATGAGTTTCACTCCCCCAACCCCTTATGTTTATTGTTCCGTTCCGTTCCTTATCCTCCTTTCATAAACCCTCTGCTCCCAGAGCAAAGCGAACTGGGGCGAAAACGGGCTTTGTCACTTGCGCTTCCGAGGGAAATCAGCCAAGTTTGCGTAAGTGCTTGTTTTTATACTGTTGTTTTTCATCTGGCTAGTGGGTTAGGTTTTTCCACAAGGGTGAACTTCCTTTAGTAGTATCTCTCTATGCCTGTTGCATATGGAGTGGATTACCACCCTCGTGAGGGACATGCAGAGAAAAAAAAGTGGGTGAGGAGGAGAGGAAACGGGTGGAGTGCAGAACGTCCTTTGCCCTTTTCGGTTCTGCCTGGCACCGCGATTACTGCGTTATCGCAGATGAGAAAATGGACTGAACCGGAAGGCGAGAAGGGAGCATGGGCTGGAATAGACAGAACTGTTGGCTCAGTTCTCCGTATGAGTGGAAATGGTATTGCCCTACGCTCACTGCTGCGGGATAGAACTTCGTGACGCCTTTACACCGGAGAAGGCCACCAAGTAAAGCTTGTCTGACAGTCAAGGAAATGGGTTAGGGGTTGGTAGGAACTCTTGGATGATGATGCTTAAGTTGTTTTTTTGCCCTTTATTGGAGTGAACCTGAGGCAAAAGGAGTTGGCTGCGGTATTATCATATCGTACTATCAGATAGATGTGTTTTCTCTCATGGATGTTTGCCCTTAATAAAAATACAAAAAGGGCAAAATCTATGTAAGGGATAGAAAGGGATGGGGAGGATACATAAGAGGAGGGGACTGCCGGTATACTATATAGATTATGCCCGGCCTGATCCCGTATGATCATTCTAGGGGGGAAGGCTTTGGAAGGCGGACTGGCCGAACCTATGATACAGTATGATAGTCTGTATGGGATATGGGCTCGCAAGGGCAACAGCGAGAGAGAGGTTGATGCTTCCAGGCTTTCGGCGGGCATTCGTGGGGTCTTGGCAGCAACAATCCCGACTCACCACACGCAACCCTACGCCTCTTCCCTCCGCTTCGCTACCTCAGTCGCCCGTTCGCCGCAGCCACACAGCTCTATCAGACTGAACGCTTCTTTTTCCCTGAGTTGGAGCTGCAACACTGTTCAATAACAACCCCACGACAGACACAACATCCTCAGGACTTCATCAGCGCAGTACCAGGATAACTGCATCAGGGAGCTCTCCTCTGTACCGACAGTGTGGTCATTGTTGGAGTATGCATTCCCCATGTGAAACAAATTTCTCCCATATTTTCACGCTAACAAACGGGTAGCAGGTTTTCTCTAGAGAGCTTTTTGAAGTTACGGTAATGTCAAAATCAGTTAAGAACTCACATCGCGACAATACTCGTGATATATGGCGTCCGAATATGGGGGAGGCTGAGAGAGGAAGAGGTCGCCCGCGGTCCCAATCCAGAGAGAGGAGACATTCACCCCCTACTGGCCCTATGAAGCGAAGACAGGGCGGAGATCGTGATTTTAGGAGCCCGGATAGGGGATCGAGGTCATTTGATAAACCACTTCCGTTATCCCGACGACGCTCTCGAGAGAGAAGTAGAAGCGGTGATGGTAGACGTTCGTCTCGCTACGGATCGATATCACCCAGACGCCCCCCTCGTAGCGAGAAAACGAGCGGTCGACATGCTGGTGGTGGTTCTTCGGAGTCACGAAATTCTAATCGCCACAAACGACACCGACCCGCTGGGTCTCCTATTAAACGGAGACGTTCTAGATCCCCTGGTCATTCTACTAATAGACACTCCTCGAAAAAGACACGGAGACCTAGGTCCCCTTCAAGATCTCGATCGATGGCTAGGCGTGGTAAAAGAGATGGTTCGGCCTCGCCAAGACCATTATATTCACCACCACCTAGGAAGCATAAACTTCCCAATCGAGGTCCTGATAATCGGGATAGATCTATGTCAAGTTCTCCTAGACGCTCGCCCCGTGATTTTCGGTTTAGATCTCCTATCCATAGATCGATGCGAGGTTCGCCGTTGCCCTCATCCAGGCGTCATTCACCACCTCCTCCATTAAGGGGACGCTCGGTATCCCCTATGCCACCACCACCACCGAGGGGACGACGTGGTTTCCGACGAAATTCTCGGTCACCACCGCCAACTGGGCGGGGCCGGCGTCAATTCTCTTCACAACGGTCTCCCCAGCGTCGCCCTAATCGATCACCTAGGTTTCAGTCACCATCTCATCCGCAGTCACCTCCAGAAAAAAGACAATCAGCAACTCCACCTCCCATCCTAGACCATAGTCCTCGGCCAAAAGCATCTTATCTGCACAGCTCTCACGCTGGTGAGTTGGAAGAACACCGCGCAATTGTCGATTCCAAACCGGACGACCAGTCATCGGTACCCAACAATGATTCTCGAAGTAGGATTGTTTCAGCGCCAGACCAGTCGAGCCCCAATGCATCCGGAGGCCAAGACCCTGTTGGAGAGTCTTCCAAGATTCTCCCTACAGAGCAGAACGCTCAGCAACCAGCTCCCCCGACAGTCTCGCAGATAAGTGATGGTCCCTATGTAAATCCGGAACGCCAGAAAAATATTTTTGCGGACGGTACTCCAGGTTTCGGTAGGGGTCGGAGGTTTTCAAGAGAACATCCAGCAGGGTATGCCACCTTTTGATCTTTAATTGTTATTCACAGTGCTAAATGTATCAAAGCCCCTCGCGAGGTGGTTATCATTATCAGGATGGCCCTCCCCATGGTGCTCGGCGTGTGTTGCCACATTCAGATTATCATGCTCCGTTTTCTGGCCGTGGTTCTCGCCAGGGTCAATTTTCACCAGAGAGGCGTCAGTCATTCGAAGAGCGTAGGTCGGGCCGTCGCTTTGGAGGAAGAGGCCATAGAGGACGGGGGCGTGGTGGAGGGGGAGGTGGAGGTCTTCATGATGATCCAGGAGTGGGGAGAGGAAGGAACCGGTTTGATTCACATGAACAACAACCACCAACGCATCCTCGTCAGAGCCGTCCTACCACGCCAGAGGATTCTAGGCGCCCTGGCTCTAAGTCCAAAGATGGGCCACGGGAAGGCCACTATGAAAAGGAGGGTGATAATGGCAATTTGCCGAATTCTAGGAATAGCTCTGCAACCCGGGAGCCAAACTCGCAAGCTGATCATGAGATGCCTCCGCCTTCCTGGCCCGCTTCCAAGAATAGCCCCGAACCTCCTCTTCAGGAGTCTCGTCCTTTCAAAATTATATCTGGTGGCCCAAATACAAATCGTGGATCCACTTCAACTAGTGAAAGCAAGGGCGGAAGCAGTTTTCGACCCTTCGCTCTTCATCCTCCCAAGAATAAGAGGCCACCATCAGGTGCCCCCGGTGCCTCGCGGGAACAGCCCTCAGGAGGACAGCCGAGGGGATCTGGCGTTAATAACATTCCTTTAGGGAAGAATGTTGAAGCGCTCAAGAAGTCTACAAAACGAGAGACACCACTACCATCAACCCTATCGACCGATGATTGCCGGGAGAAAGGAAAGATACCTCAAGTTCCGGAGACACCCAAGGCTCACACTACTATTCGCTCACAACCTCCTCCCAAAGAGTCAATATACACCCGGTTGAGTATGGTCGGAGAAGGCACTTACGGGTAAGAACATATTAGTTATAATATTATTTTTCGTTGCTAATTTGAATTTCTACAGCAAGGTGTATAAGGCGTCTAATAGTGTTACAAAGGAATTGGTTGCTCTCAAGCGTATTCGTATGGAGAGCGAGAGAGATGGCGTACGTTCTAGTCCCAAGCCTTTTTCTTTTTTTCTTCAATGAGGCTAACTAGCAGATCCTAGTTCCCTATTACAGCGGTGCGAGAGATGAAGCTTTTGCAAGCGTTAAAGCAGGACAATGTGGTCTCCCTTCTAGAAATGATGGTTGAAAAGAGTGGGTTCCTATTCGTTGCAGATATCACCATCTGCTAATCTGTCAACACTATAGGCGACTTTTACATGGTGTTCGAATATATGGACCATGACCTCACTGGAATCCTCAATCATCCGACATTCAGACTCGAGCCGTGCCATATCAAGCATCTCGCTAAACAATTCTTTGAAGGTTTGGAATACCTTCATCATCGTGGTGTTCTCCATCGTGATATCAAAGGTTCCAATATTTTGCTCAACAACGATGGGCAATTAAAGATCGCCGACTTTGGACTTGCTCGATTTTATACAAAAGCTAGCAAGAAGCAATTGGATTATACTAACCGCATCATCACTCTTTGGTACCGTCCTCCTGAGATCCTTCTTGGGGCCACTGCCTATGGTCCTGCAGTTGATATTTGGAGCGCTGCCTGTGTATTTGTTGAGCTTTTCACAAGACAGCCTGTTTTCACAGGTAAAACTGAGATCGATCAGCTAGATACCATCTACAATGTCATGGGTACTCCTAGCGAGAAAATCTGGCCCGGTCTAAAAGAGATGCCATGGTATGGATTACTGAGAACACCTGCGCGTCGCCGACCCAAGTTCCAAGAAAGATATTCAAGGTATGTACCGTGTCTGCAAATGTGCTCCGGCTTTGACTAACAATTTTATAAGCCTTCTGCCGGATACTGCTATGGAATTAGCGACACAAATGCTGCAATATGATCCTGATAAACGACCTTCAGCCGAAGAGATTCTGAAGCATCAATACTTTTCGGAAGAACCTGCTCCCGCTCCCCCACTTGGGTGAGTTGTCTGTCTTTCTCTTTACGCGCTCCTCATTAATAACACGTTTATAGTTTGCGCGACCTTAAGGGAGATTGGCACGAGTACGAATCCAAGATTGAACGTCGGAAAGAACGTGAGATCAACGAAAAGAAGAAGCGGGCTCTGCACGAAGTGGACCGCAGGAAGTGGAAAGAGGCCCAAGCTGAGAAAAAGAGACTAGCACAACAGGAATACAATCCTGAACGGCCTATTTCGACCACAGCTTCCAAGCGAAAACGCGAAGATGGTGACATTGAACCACCTGGGTCTTCTGGTTCAGTCAAGAAACGGGAGGTCGGCTCTTGATGACTGTCAGCGGCGTTGGTTAACTTGAGATGTTCGGGTTTGTAATTCTTTTTATTATTCCTCTTTATTCCGGCCTTCTGCTTTGGCATCCTCCTTCACTTAAGCGTGAACAAAACATAAAATCTGGGACGTGGAAAAAACCTGGCGTTTAGGGATGCTCTTTTTGTCCTCGATGATACAACCCATCACCTTCACCTTCTCTCCTCATTTGGCAAAATTATTTTGATCAAGTATGTATATAGTTTGTCTTCTTGTACTTTCAATGCCACTGTAATGTTCCTTCCTGCTTTTCTTCCCCTCCTTTTCCTTCCCCCTTCCCGTTCTTCTGTTGATATTTTTTTTTAACTTCTATATGATTTTTATTATGTATGGAACGAACATAGCGGTGCAATTGCATGGAAGCTAGTAAATGAAATGAAGTCTTTGGGCTTATATTAGTATAAGCAATGTATTATACCTTACAACAACCTGCCCGAAAATGGTAGTGATCCTACACATGTACTAACTAAATATTAACATAATTTGCTTTACTTTAAACCGCATGCATAACGCCGCCCGCACCCTCTAGGAATATCTATTCTCAATCCATTGTATAAATGAAGCCAGAAACGAATGAAATGGGAAAATGGAGCGCCTCAAATGAGTATCCCATGGTACTCTGCCCTCCGATACTTCTCCGCAAGCCGAGGCCACTGCACGATAAACCTGTCCGTAAACGCATACAGCAATTTCCCGGATAGCGATAGCGAGCGAGCCCGTGCAAACGACTCCACGTAAATAATCCTGGTCCTACAAAGTCCGAGAAACTGCGTACCATCAGCCCCAGCCCGACCCGATCAATGAATTCATAAAAAAAATATAAAAAAACAAACCTTACAAAAAAAACAAACCCCAACAGCCACAACCGCAGACCCAGGCCCATTGCAGACAACCAGGTCCGGCAAGCCAACCCGCGTGAACGCGCGGACACAGCCGACCAGGCACGCGGCGCAAGTCCACGGCGTGCTCAGCCAGCTCTGTCCGACCAGCCGGGCGCGGGGGATCTCCAGGATATCGTAAGAAGAAGAAGGAGAGGCAGAGGCGGATTCGAATGCAGCAGCTTTTTTCGCGGAGAGCGCATCACCGCGGGATATCATGTATGTGCGCTTGTAGCGGGAGGGGCGGGAGGAGGAAATTAGGGAAAGCATTTCGGTAGTGTGCCCGCCCGAGCCGAGTATGTAGAGGATGTGTGGCTTTTTTGCAGAAGGGAAGGGGGAAGGGCAGCGGGTGCGGGTTATGGAAGGGGTGATTGAGAGGAGGCGGAGCTGGGTGGTTTTTTGTGGTTTGTCAATTTGTGAAGGCGAATTGGCGGCGGGGGGAGGGGGGGGGGGGGGGGACGTACGAATAGGAGGAATAAGAGGACTATCGCCCCAGAGAGGAGGGGGGAGATCATGGCGAGTGCGTGTTTGTGATGCTACGGAATGGTGGGTAGGTGCGCTTTGATGTTGTGGGTGTGGGGTAGGGGAAGGACCGGTGGGGGAAATGTGGTGGGCGTGGGTTTTAGCTTGGGTTAGTGGGTTGGGGCGACTTTGCTCTTGTGGCGTGTGGCGGGGTGGAAGGGTCCGCTGCGGTAGCAAAAGATGTCAAGTTACCCGGCTGTTGGAATGTTTGGTGTCTGAGGACTAGCTTCCCCCACTAACGTTGATCAAACCTCACAAGGCTCGGACTCCCCGACAATGTTACTCCCACGAATACCCATGACGGGGATCCTCCCATCTCTGCGAAATATCAGCGCAGGCGGTAGCGGCAGCAACAGTGGGATCCTACAGCAAGTCCGTCATGCAACGCACAAAGCCTCCAAAGCCGCCAACGGCTCCAGCAAGACCGCCGGGAGGAGGCTCGGTGCGAAAAAGACTGCCGGTACCCCCCCCCCTTTTTTTTTTCTCCCCCCTCCAACCCCCAACTGACAAATGCGAAAGGCGAAAAAGTAGTCCCTGGAATGATTATCTACCGCCAACGCGGAACTCTCTGGTTCCCGGGCGAAAACGCCGGCCTTGGCCGCGACCACACGATCTTTGCGCTGAGGACCGGTTACGTCCGCTACTACCGCGACTCCGGACCTAAAAAGCGCAAGAGCATCGGTGTAGCCTTGACGCCCGACCAGCCACTCCCGCGCCCGCCCAACGCCGCGCGCACCCGCCGCCTCGGTGTCGAACCCGCCCCGCTCGTCGAGAGGGAGGACGTCAGCGTGCCGCAGGGGACGCCGCTGACGCAGGAGGACTGGGCGAAGGTCGTGCCCGGCAGCTATATTCCCCGTCCGGACAATTGGAGGATTGGGAAAGTGATGGGACCGGTCGTTCGGAAGAGGAGTGTCTTTGAGGGCTTCGAGAGGAGTGCCAAGAGGAAAGAGGCTAGGTTGAAGAAGATCGCACTGAAGGGGGGAAAGTCTAAAGGTAAGGCGAAGGCTAAGGCGAAGGCGAGGGCTAAGAAGGCGAGGGGAGCTTGAGCGAACGAATGAGATGAGCGGCGGAGGAATGGGCGGGTGTGTGGAGAATGGGTGTGTATATATCTAGGGATTTGGAAATGTAGACTTTGGCCCCAACGGTTTTGGTTGGGATCCTTACGGCTATTGGTGTAAAGCTGTCCTAAGTTACGTCACTTAGTGTTGCCGTCATGCTTTATCACTCGGCTTCAATATGAACAACGGTCTTGCATTGTACCTTTCTCGCGAGAGGTGAATAGAGCACCGGACAATAGCATAGGTGCACAAAGAGCGTCATCCTTTTTTGTTTAGTTCTATGGCGGTCGCCCAAATATAACAAGGCAGGCAGTGACATCTTTTCCTGGTGTGTTTTGTGGCTTTAAGGAATGACATATGTGCACCTCACCCGGAGGTCTGTCGCTCGTGACCGGAATTTCCATTGTTGAAGGGTGAGCACCGACTGATTTTTTGTGCCCTCCCGAGCGATTAACGGCGGAAAGGATGTTAAAAGGCCATTTACTCTGACCAAACACCGAGGCCCTGTTCAATTGTGATGGGACCATTCCGCTGAGCGACCGTTTCTGCTGTGAAAATGACCTTGACTCCGTTTTGAAACGGTCATTTGTATGGAGCAACGGAACGGTCCCATCACAACCGAACAGGACCTGAATCTTTCCGGACACCATTTACTACTTCTCGAGACTGCGCCGAGCCGCATGTTAGGTCACGGTTGGTAAATCTGACTGAAAGCAGGTCCGTACTAGCAACACAAGATACCACTGAGATGGGAAAACTGTTAAGAGCGTTGGTGGATTGGTCACACATACGACATGGAGCTGCGATCGCACTCCCGTCCGGAGAGCTTACACACGGGCTTGCGCAAGGAGCTGTGGCTGTCCTTTAGCTCACGCTGGCGTCCTCTACAAGCGAAAGTTACGGTATTATAAATGCAGTTACGCAGAGCCCCCAAACTGGAGCGTGGGGGGTGTTAAATCCGGAGGGGGAGGGGCTCTTGGTGTTATTGCGAAAGGTATCATATGATATGGAATTCCTGCGCTGAAGGTGGGTGCTTGAGAGCTGTTGGTGAGGCGGGAAGGTGAGAAGGGGTTTATGGCCCTAGCCCACGCCATGAGTAAATCACCAATCACAAAAAAGGGGCCATTTTTAGCATTTGGAGCTAGAATTATATCCGCTTTTGGGGTTTGGGCTTTGTATTGGGGTATTGGTTTGGGCTCTTTTGTGAAAATAGGCGGAGGGCTTGGTTGGTTTCTGCACCGGGAGTGTCGTACTGTACGATAGTTTTGTGGGGGCAAGGGCGGGGATTGCACTCACACAACCTCACTCGGCCCCGCCTAAAGCCAACTTTGTAAGCTGACTAATCCTCAGAAGAAACTCAAATTGGTGATCTTTTATATACATGAACGAATTTCTCTCCAGACCAGAGCAAGCCAATTAAATTTTAAACACCCTTCCCGAAACGCACACTATCATATGGCATCCCGATCTTCGAGGAAAGCCTCGTCTCTCATCACATCATCCCCCACCTTACAATGCCTGCAACGTCGGACCCGACCCTTTGCTCTCCTCCCTCCTCCACCACGACACATCCATTCCGCCGCGGAGGACGGAGAAACAGTGGGGTATTTGCCTCCTCGAAAAATCACCCACGCCCGACCTCAGAAGCGAGCTCCATTCCCGATTCGAAATCCCCGGCCGTTCGCGGTCAATGATGACCCTGCGAGGCTGAACGGGGTGTACACTACTTTGCTGGGGAGGGACATGGGGCTTACCGACGAGGTTAAATGGCAGGCCGTTACACATAAGAGTTTTGACCACGGACGACAGCCGTTTAATGAGAAATTGGCTATATACGGTGTGTTTTTCTGTATGGAATTGGGGGGCCTGGATGGGGGAGGACGCGGGAGAGAGAGAGTTATGTGTGCTAACTATCGGAAAAAAGGTAAACGGGTTTGTTGGCTACATGCTTCACTCCATTTACTGAATGGCCCACCAATCGAGGAGAGGAAGACCTATGAATCCCCCAATTTCGTATCTTCGTTGGACGGAACGCCCTATCGTAAGCCGGAGCCATTTCTTCATCGGGATTACAAGTCACTGGTTTCAATTAAGGACAGTAACATCCGAGCCATTCTCGACCCGGGAAAGCTGGCTACCATTTCCCGTCTTGCACGACTGTCCAGCGTCATGAGGTGGAAGCCGAAGGATGTGTGATGCCCTTCTATACCTTTCCGAATTGCAAGAACAAGACTGACAGTGCGGGGTTCGTGGGACAGAATAAAGACCTGCAAGCATCCGGACAAGCCTTTGTAGCGACTCAAGCCTTATATGCGATTGTTGGCGCGCTAGCATTACAAAGAGGAGGAGACATCGCTGGAAGTGTGGTCCGAGAGAGGCTCCTCTCGAGTATCGATTGGCTGGTGGAGAAGACAAAGGACATGCGATCGTGAAAATGTGGGAGGTAATTGGGGGCGGATGTTCATAGGCGGAGTTTGCGGCCGGGCTCTGGAAAAAGTTGTATAACCAATAAACATGCCAAAACTTGTATTATACGAATTATATGCGCTGCTGTATATATCACTGAATTTGGCGTCTTAAAATTACCTATTTGGTTTTCTTCACCTTTTTTTTACAGGTGGGGTTAGGGGATGGGCCCGCTTGGCTAGGCGGGGGATATGTGACTCGGAATGTTTTTTTCTTGTTGCTACAATAGGCTTACGTGACACAGTGCGTTGCCAAGAATGTTCCTACTTTCCATCTCCCACCTTCAGAAGAGATCCTTTTCCATCCTTTCCTCTTCCCCCTTCCTCCTCTTCTCTTCTCTTCTCATCAATATCTCTTCACAGCGACGACGCCTGAACCTCCTAACATCCTGACGCTCACTTGGTATGTACCCATGCCCCTCCCCTTGCACTATTCCTCCTTCCTCTTCTCCCTACAATGATGATCACCTGGATCGACTACCATACAGAGGGGAATGACTTTTTCTTCCTCTGGTGATGATAATCCATAACCAAAATAGACTACAACGGTATCTGAGCTAGCGCTGTCTTGTTTCAAATCGTGCGAGAGAATTGAGAGGTGTTTGGCCATGCTAATCAAATTTTTTCGGTAGACTTTTGAGATTTGTTTGCTCGATTTTTTTTATTACGGGTTCTATCTTGATGAGAATACGGGAGTGGTAAGATTTTTCCTTTTATTTTGGTGCTATATTCCCTCTAGTTAATTGGTCGTTTCTGACGTTCAAGGTGTTTTAGTATCCGATGACTACCCCACCTCCGCTGCCTACTGCCTCACCAGCCCGATACAAGAAACCTAATTACCATCTCCTCCATGCCCTTCCCCTCCCCCTTAGTGTCACACCGCTTCCACCATTGATACCGCATAATCCGCTTTCTTTGGTTCATATAATTATTGCGTATCTCTTCCCCCCTAATTTGTCTCATCCTTCATCGCTACACAGGGGCTTTTTTCATGCTTCTACCAGGTCGGTCCACATTACCGATCAAGAAACAATCAGGGCCTTCTGGAATCACGGTTTCTTTGGAAAGGGAAATTTGTCTCGTAGTGAGCCTACATGGGTGACACGTAGAAGGCGAGCTCTGGGGGTGATTGGCCGAGATGAAGCGTTGACGGCTGAAGAAGTAACTGAGCGACGCCGAGGGGAGAGAAAGGAGTTCAAAAAGGAGCGTGCTAGACTGGAGAAAGAAAAGCGTGATAGGCAGCTAGCGGAGGAAGGCAAGCTTACCCTGGGGAGCAACGAGGACCAGGAGGGGACGGCCTCCGCTAGTAGCAGTAGTACAGCAAGAGCTGTTCATTTTGCCCCATTGGAATCACCTAGTAGTCGACGGCGAAGCTTGGAGAGGCCGGTCGCCGACGTGGAGGATATAGAGCATTTGCAATTGACGCTTGAGGAGGCGTTTTTTTTGTCGTTTGGACTGGGAGTGCTGGAATTGACGGATGCTGACACTAACGTACGTATCTGTATATATGAATATAAAGTTTCCCTGCACTCTACCGCGCCGTTCGGGTGAATATAGAAACTGATCCAAGTGATGGCCGCAGAAAAAAATCCCCCAGAAGGATATGCTCCAGCTGTTTCGCGGTCACACGCACTTTCCCCCTCAGAGCCCGCAGAGTAGTTTTGAGCCGGATGATCCCTTCATGCTTAGCTATGTTGTGTATCATCACTTTCGCTCACTGGGATGGGTTGTCAAGCCTGGTGTAAAGTTTGCTGTAGACTACTGTGCGTATGCACTATCAATCTATATCATTGCCTACTAACGATAGGCAGTGCTGTACAACCGCGGGCCGGTGTTCTCTCACGCCGAGTTTGGAGTCCTGATTCTCCCGGCCTATTCGCATCCCCACTGGGCCAACGACAAATCTCGCAAAGAGGGCAAGGAGCTGCGGCCGTGGGACTGGCTGCACAGCATCAATAGGGTCAGCTCGCAGGTTAAGAAGACTGTCATACTGGTCTTTGTCGAGGTACCACCACCGCTGGATGACGACAGGGAAATCGGAGTTGTTGATCTTTTGGCAAGGTATAGCGTCAGGGAGGTGGCGTTGAGGAGATGGCTGGTTAGTCGTAATAGGGACTGAGCGACCTGTGTACGTGTCTGTTTACTCTACCTACTCAGTGTACTTTCTTTCCCTTATTACTCTTTCATTACACTACGGTACTGAACGGCGTTGGGTGATGGGCGGGCGGGTGTTTTCTGTATGGCAGTACGGGATTGTCGGAGCCCGTTTGTAAAAGTATCATAGAATCAACCGACAGGAAATTCTTATTACTATACCATTTCCCCTTCCATTTCGTACCAAGGGAATCGAAGGCGAAAAGAGAACCACAAAGCATTCTACCCAAGCGTAAAAACCATAGAACCCGGGAAAAAAACATCATATCATACACCCTATCCACCCCCTTCGCATTGGTGAATAATTACCCCCTCACAGCAACCCCTTCCTCGCCAACTCTACCTTCCTCCCCACAAAGCCCGCCCTCCCACCACGACTCAAGCAAACCGCAATCCCATCCGCATCCAACTCAAACTTTTCTTCGACACCCGGCCACGCGCACGGGCAATGCGTCGGCTTATCCACGCACGCCAGTGTTCCGGGACATAAATAATTACTACAGGTTGCTATACGTAAACCCTCCCATTAGTATTACTCGCGCGCACGAAGGAAGGAAGGGGGGAGGAAAGTTCTTACCGCCATCATAGGTCTGTTGGTACCAGCTCGAGTCGCTAGCGACGTTTCCCCGCTCACGTTGGTTGGAGGAGGACGATGAACCGAACATTTGATCAAAGAAGGCGCCGAATTGGGCGGACGCTAGGGGGGTTGAGGACAGGAGGAGGAGGAGGAGGGAAATGGGAAGGGGAGTTGATGGGCGCATGGCCTTCGTGGTTTCTGTTATGTTTGGAGTGAGGCGGTTGGGTGAGGTATCGCGCAGATGGTGATGTTGGGTTAGTTGGGTTGGAGTGAGGCGACTGGTTTGAGGGAAAGGACAGCTGGGAGGTTAGGAGGCTAGGGGAGCTAGCTGGGTTGCAGGGATTTGCTTGATGGAGGCTTGGCAGTCATGGTGTATCACTCTAGGTTCGTCCCGGTTGGTCCCGCTGCCCGGTTGGTGCTCTCTGCACAGAGCCTGATTGGCAAAAAGGGAAGGGGCAACCCTTCAGTTTTATGGTTATTCCACCTGTAGAAAGGGTTGTTTCGGAATTTGGGGCGGAAGGGAGACCGTCATTTTTATGGGGCAAGGGATAGAATTGCCCCACCGCCAGGACCGGCACTATCACTGGTTCACACTCTTTAATCAACAAACTAGATTCTCCCCGGCCTCTCACTATCCCCATACCTTTCCGTAACAATGCTCGCTCGCCTCTTCCTAACAGCTGGGCTCCTCTTCATGGGCTATGCTTTCTACTCCCTCCACACTCTCATCTCCAAGGTCCGCCCACTAGGCATCCCCTACTTTGTCATTCCCTTCTACCCTTCCCCGCTCCCACGGGTCTTCCTACTCCCCTTCGTGAATCTCCTAATCAGGGTGTTTGGCCTTACTCACCACTGGTTCTTCTTCCTGACCTTGGACTGGCAAATCCACCAACGCTACGAAATATACCGGCTTATTGGATCAGACATATTCTTTACCATTACCCCGTGGGAGGCCATACTACATGTTGCTGACCCGGATATGGCGGTTGAAGTCCTTGCGGGAAAGGGTGGGAATGGAGAGTTGTATCCTAAGACGGAAGTTGTTGGCAGGATGATGGGTTTGTTTGGGAAAAACGTGCTTACTGTAGATGGGGCGGTTTGGCGGACCCATAGAAAGGTCACCGCCCCAGTAATTGGGAAGTCGTGAGTGTTCTGATACTCCATTTTTATTTCTTTTTTATTTCTTTGGGCTGATAGGTGGTTGATTGGTACAGGCTGTCCGTTGTTTGGGAAGAAGCCTTAACTCAAATTGAACAAATGGTTCGAGATTACGATAAACGTGAAGCCATAAATACCAGCCACAGGGATTTTCGCAGGGCAACACTGGGAATTATAGCTCATGCCGGGTTTGGTAAGGTTATGGACTGGGTCCCTCTCAATACCGACATTGCCAATGAGAAAGATGATGAAGGGAGTTATCAGAAGTGTCTCGATATTCTATTTGAGAATTTCAAGTGGACTGTTATTGCGCCGAGTTGGCTTTTGGGTTAGTGTATCGCCCTGTCCATACGCTAATGCGCAAATTGTGCTGATTTAAATATGTAGAAATGCTACCATTTAAGACCTCACAGGAAGCGGGGGGGGCAGCCAGAAACTTTAGGTTGTTTATCAATGAATGGTTTGAAGAGAAGAAGGCCAAGATTGAGTTAGATGATAAGACTACACCCGGACCTTCTTCCAGGGCGGACTTAATGGGTATTTTTGTTCTAATATTATTGTCTATCTGGGAAATTTGCTAACATTGGTCCAGAGTCATTGGTTAGGAGCTCCGGTTTGGATAAAGGTTCAACTCTGGAAACGCCACTGCTCTCAAAGTCAGAGGTGATAGGAAATGCATTTGTACAGGCCTACCTCTTTTCTCAACAGCCCCTTGCTAACAGTCGGTAGATGTTCATTCTCGCCGGCCATGAAAGCACGGGCCACACTCTTGCAAATGCAATATACTTTCTAGCAATGCATCCGGAATACCAAGTTAAACTCCAAAAAGAAATTGACAGTATCTTGGGAGATAGTGATCATAACGAGACATCATACAACACTCACTACGATGCTTTCTCTTCAGGCTGGATAGCCGCTATCATGGTAGGCTTCCCCGCTCATTCTCATCATGACTATGATCTAAGAGAGAGAAAAAATAGTTTGAAACCCTCCGCGTCATTCCAGCAGTTGTCGTCATAAGCCGCCAAATCGGCCCCGCCCCCCGCACTTTCCCTCTCTCGGGCGGCCAGAAACCCGTCACACTCCCCCCCGGCGTCGAATTCTGGGTTGAACAAATCGGTTTGTCTCAAAACCCAAAATACTGGACCCTGCCCGGGAAAACCGAAGCCGAATCTGAAATCTCTGAATTCCGGCCTGAACGCTGGCTCCCTCAATCAGGAGACACCACCATGTTCAAACCCTACAACGGATCATACATACCATTCTCTATCGGAACCCGTGGGTGTATTGGAAAGAAGTTTGCACAGGTCGAATTTACTGCCATTATGATAGGGTTGTTTCGCGAAATGAGTGTTGAATTTGACTCATGCGGGGGAAGGAAAACATTTGATGAGGCTAGACGAGAGTGTTTAGCGGCGATGGAGAAGTTTGAGACTATAATTACCTTGCGGCCTTCTGGGGAAATGCCTGGTCTCAAGTGGGTGAGGAGGAGGAGGTAGGTGGTTTTCTGAGTATTGATAAGTGGAAAGCTCCCAGCGTAGCCTCTGGACAAGTGAGAAATTTGCGTTTGATTGAAATGTGCTTTTAAATCATGAAATGGATGGCATGTAAATGCATAGTATAACCTGCCAATTTGTATTACCCATGTTCACCCCGTAGACTCCAAATACCTCGAGGGAAGCAAATATGCCAATGCAGACTGTGATCTATAAGATCAGATAGCTTGGCCGTATAGCTGCCTGGAACCGCAAAGAGTCGTGGCCCACCCATTATTCGCGTATTCGGAATATCAGTGAGTCGGAGTATACATTTCAAACTTCCGGTGAAGATCTAGGACTCAGGGCAGTCTTCTCAACTTGGGTGGCTATGGCGTTCCTAGGCCAAGTACTACATATGTAGAGACAGCCAGTTGAAGCATGGTGCTATTTTTTAGTATCATAGTAGGACAGGATTGAGCACGACAGGTGGAGTGGAGGGGTGGATTCAGATGAGGGGTGGTCATGGGGTGTCGCTCGGGGTTGGACCCACTGCCCGCTTGGTGCTTGCTGCTTAGAACCTGTTTGGCAAAAGCGGAGGCAGTTGTTCAGTTTTATAATATTAATAATATTATTATAATAACTATTTTACCTGTAGGGAGGATTGTCTCTGAATTTTGGAACGGAAGGGAAAAGGGTCATTTCTATAGGGCAACTGATAGAATTGATCCGTCACTAGAACCTGTACTACCACTAGTTATCTATGCCACACTCTTCAACCAACCAATCAACCAACCAGATTCCCTTTAGCCCCCCAGTATCCCCACACCTTTCCGTAACAATGCTCGCTCCCCTCTTCCTAACAGCTGCGCTCCTCTTCGTGGGGTACACCTTCTACTCCCTCCACTCCCTCATCTGCAAAGTCCGCCCACTAGGCATCCCCTATTTTGTCATTCCTTTTTACCCCTCCCCACTCATCCGGGTCTTTCTACTCCCTTTTGTGAATATCCTAATCAGGGTGTTTGGCCTCACTCATCACTGGCTCGTCCTAATGACCTTGGGCTGGCAAGCCCGCCAACGCTACGAAATATACCGGCTTATTGGATCAGACATATTCTTTACCATTACCCCGTGGGGGGTTATACTACATGTTGCTGACCCGGATATGGCAGTTGAAATCCTTGCGGGGAAGGGTGGGAATGGAGAGTTGTATCCTAAGACGGAAAATGTTGCTAGGATGATGGGGCGTTTTGGGAAAAATGTGCTTACTGTAGATGGGGCGGTTTGGCGGACCCATAGAAAGATCACCACCCCGGCGATGGGGAAGTCGTGAGTTTTTTTTGATTCTCACTTTTTGTATTTTTATTTATTTCTTCAGGCTGACAGGTGGTGTAGGCTCTCTATTGTCTGGGAAGAGGCCTTATCTCAAATCAAACAAGTGATTAAATATTACGACAAACAGGAGGCCATAAACACCAGCCACAGAGATTTTCGCAGGGCAACACTTGGAATTATAGCTCATGCCGGGTTTAGTAAGGTTATGGACTGGGTCCCTCTCACTACCTCCGTTGACAATGAGAAAGATGGCGAAGGGAGCTATCAGGAGTGTCTCGGTGTTCTGTTTGAGAATTTCAAGTGGACCATTATTGGGCCGAGTTGGCTTTTGAGTTAGTGTTTTGCCCCTGGCCATCTGCCAATGCACGAGGTGTGCTGATTTAAGCGTGTGGGATATGTGTAGAAATTCTACCATTTAGGGCCTCACGGGAAGCGGGGAGTGCAGCCAAAAACTTTAGGTCGTTTGTAAATGAGTGGTTTGAAGAGAAGAAGGCTAAGATTGAGTTGGATGATAAGACTACACTCAAGCCTTGTTCCAGGGCTGATTTAATGGGTATTTTTATTCTAACCTTATTGCCTAGACGGGAAATTTACTAACATTGGTTTAGAATCATTGGTTAGGAGCTCCGGTTTGGATAAAGGTTCAACTCTGGAAACGCCATTGCTCTCGAAGTCAGAGGTTATAGGAAATTCATTTGTATAAACCCACCCCTCCTCCCACAAACCTCTTGCTAATAGCCTGCAGATGTTCATCCTAGCAGGCCACGACACCACTGGCCATACAATCGCAAACGCAATATACTTTCTGGCAATGTATCCGGAATACCAAGTTAAACTCCAAAAAGAAATCGACAGTATCTTGGGAGATAGTGATCATAACCAGACATCATACAATACTCATTTCGATGCTTTCTCTTCAGGCTGGATGGCCGCTATCATGGTATACTCCCCTGCTTATTCTCATTATAGCCACCATCTAAGAGAAAAAATAGTTAGAAACCCTCCGTCTCATTCCCGTAGTAGTGATTATGACCCGGAAACTCGGTCCTACTCCACGCACCTTCCCCCGCTCGGGCGGCCAGGGCCCCATTACACTCCCTCCCGGGATTGAGCTTTGGATCGAACTGATCGGCTTGTCTCACCACCCAAAATACTGGACCCAGCCAGGGAAAACCGAAGCTGAATCTGCAATTTCCGAATTCCGACCTGAACGCTGGCTCCCTCAATTAGGAGACACCACCATGTTCAAGCCCTACAACGGATCATACATACCCTTCTCAATCGGAACCCGTGCCTGCATTGGCAAGAAGTTCGCACAGGTCGAATTTACTGCCATTATGATAGGGTTGTTTCGCGAAATGAGTGTTGAATTTGACTCATGCGGGGGTAGGAAAACTTTGGACGAGGCTAGGCGAGAGTATTTGGCGGAGATGAGGAAGCTTGCGACTGTAATTACCTTGCGGCCTTCTGGTGGAATGCCTGGTCTCAAGTGGGTGAGGAGGAGGAGGAGGGGGTAGGCGGTTGTCTGGGCGCTACTGGGTGGAATGCTCTCGGTGTGGACGCTGGCTAAGTGGGGAGGTTTCGTTTGGTTCAAATGTGCTTTTAGATCATGAAATTGATGGCATGTGAGTGCGTACTATAACCTGCAAGTTTGCCTCATCTACTTTTGCCCTGTAGAAAGCAAATACCTCGGGGAAGAAAATACGTCAATGCAGATTGGTAACTATTGCGGGGGGGGCGTGGCACACCCTGTATTCACATATTCGGGACATCAATGAGTTGAGGCATACATTTCGGTCTTCTGGGTAAAGATCTGAAACCAAGGGCAGTCTCCTCTGCTTGTGTGGCCGTTCTGTCCCAAAACGGAATACCGCATATGCAAAGACATCTAAGTGATGAAGTATTGCAGGATTTCTTTTAGACGGTAGGGCTGAGTTGGGCACTATAGATAGGGTGGAGTGGGGGTTTGGATGGGTTTGGGTATTGGTCATGAGGTGTCACTCGGTGCTGGACTCACTGCTGGTTGCCGCTTTGCCCCATCAAGTTTGGGTGCAATCTTTTGTGGAATAATGTTTGCTAGGGGGGCGGTTGTAAATATAGCAGTTGGGTGGGCATTAGGAGGAGAAAATCCGGCTTAGTTTAGGAGTTTTACACCTATTCCGGGGGCGGTTTAGATATGTCTCGTATTTGGTGTGAGAAGTAATTAATTAGTTACGGCCAGAAGCAGGGAATATTTTAGAGCTACTAATATGATATGCACTCATTATTGCACACTCCGTGGAGGGGTTTGGCTCTATAGTCCATGTGTAATCAGTGACCCTCTTCAAAATCCGGTTCGGTTTTCTTCTCCTTTCTGGCTGTGGGTATCCTCCATGTCGTGATTGCTTACATAATTGAACATGCAGAGATCCTGTCGCTGGCAATATTTATGAATGTTTGTGATTTGCCTTCACTCCCCTTTCTCCTTAACCCCCTCCGGCTGAGATGCCTCATCGGAAGTAGGGATGATTTAGCTCAGGCTTATCCATCCCTCCCAGACAATGCCTCTCAAACTGTGATTTCTTGCCATTTATTTCTTCCATTTCAACCCACCTTCGGAATACAATTCACGAAACAAGACGAGGTTTTAATGTAGAGGCCATGGCCAAACCTATAGTATAATATCCTTGGGCGCGCTTGTTTTTCCTAGGTTGCCCATGTGGGCAACGGTTGATTCCCTGGGAGAGAATAATAGGGTGGCTTAAGGGAGGTGTTAACTTAGGGGGTATGAACAATTCGGGTGTATTATGTGCAGCGCAACGGAACTGGGAGCGTTCCCCGGCCATTAGATGATCACCTTCCTAGCATACCAAGAATGTGCGTAGGTTTGACGGGTCAATGATTGCACAAACTGGTTTTTTTGGCTCCTGCATGATGGAAATGTTGCGGGAGATATCATACAAAAATGGCGTAACGGTCTGAAGGCCGAACTAAACTAGGGCTAAACTATAGGGTAGGTATAGTTAGAAACTTCATTCGCTGGTCATCTTCCTCAAACCAACTAACCAAACATAAGTCTATGTAAGAATAATAAAACCATCTAATGATTCAATCGCTTCCCACACCTACCGATCTCTCTTCGTGCATGACCCCATTTGCTTGGATACCTCCGTAATAACAATAAAGGAAAGACATGGCCATAAACCCTTCCGTCAATTCTTTCATCTCTAGAACAAATGAAATCACTAATGCCTTTGTGCCTCCTTGTCCCCCATCTATCCGCTTTACTTACCTCTGATAACTATCACCTTCAGTCAACTTTGACGGGAAACATCTCGACGGATGGGGGGTATAGCTACCGGTATGATATCATACTAGATAAAAACTTTGGTGATTCTGAGCCGTTGCTGACTAAGAAACGTTGTGAGATGGAAGTATCCTCTCTCTCCTCTTATGTAGTCACCAATAGTAACACAAGCCAATGATGCTTGTCGAGAAGGATTTCACTGCCAGCACTTCCCACCGCAAGCCTAAAAGCACAATGCTGGATAGCCTTTCCAAGAAACTCTGGCACTTGTGGTTTTAAGATATCTTCAGTCTTACGAGTGATATATAATGATTGCGCAGAGTTTAGGAGCGTCTAGGACCAGTGTTAGCACTGGGATTGGTTGAGTACACTGAAATACATGCGACTTTAGGAGGACAGTTGCGGCCTTCAATCTCTTCATAGGTTGGTTGAGGCATGGTAGGGCGAATCTGACTTGGCAACACTGAAGATGGCCAGGTATTCACAAGAATCATCGTACCGCATATTCACTGGTAAATCTTATTGCGTCTTGGAGAGCCATGTGGCTGAGAAGAGGCCGTTATGAAAAGCGGTGAGATGATAAGATAATGGCCAGAGGGTAAGAGCTCAGTGATAAGTAATTTATCCTCATATTGTGTGTATGACCTGGGTTCCCAATAGGCAGGTAGGTTAGTAAAGCCGGACCCGCGGTGTCAAAATTCTGTGAATCAGCCCGGTCGGAGCCTGCAGATCTTTCAAGGTGTTTGGTTTCTTTGATTTCAATTTCCATTCAGCTTGTCCTTTATGCTCCGAAGTTCTTGCTATTCATGCGTTGCCTCTTGCCGGTATAATGCGGTAACGCTTCACAGCACTTAGCTCATACTTCCACTGCAAGCCCCTAGAAGAAAGAAATATCAAGAAAGGGGGAAGAACTATGGGGGGTCATCTAGATGTGACGTGCGAGGGAAAATTTGGTTGCAACGCTGGACACCCGGTTGGTGTGAGCGCCCTTTCGGTGGGATACTGCTTGGAGGAGGTACTAATGAGGTGTTAACAAGAGCAGCCGTAATATTTCCCAATGGCAAAATAACATTAAGAATACAAGAACAAGATGGGACTGTGCCGGTGAACTTGGAGGTGAATTGCTAAAATTTGTTGAGTTTGATGTATATCGCTTGTCGTATGAACGCTTAAGACGCAATGGGAGAAGGTAAAAAGGAAAGAAGAAAAGATAGTGAGGTGAAAGAGGTGGGGGAATCGAGTTGCCCTTAAAATGACCCGTTTCCGGCGCTGGTCACCGAGACTGTGGGCCCTATCAGGCCTGATGGGCTTTCTTAGGTCGATCGGATTCAGCCTGTATCACCCTAGGCTATTTGTTCGAGTGGCGTGCCTTGGCCTGGCTGGCGGCTTATCAACAGCTAGGCTCGCTGGGAACACGGGTATACCGAGTGATAGGTAGTATAGGTCTTGGCGAAAGCCTAGTAAGCAAGGCTAAGCGAGGTCCGACGACACCCCGCACACAAAACCATCATGTATGATACGGAGTTCTCGAGTACTAAATGTGTTCTTGTTTCTTCGATACTAAAATAATTTTTATCTTTTATTCTTCTCCTTTTTCTATGATACCATTGCAATACCATTATTTGCTTTTTGCTAAATACCCGTTGGGTGCGCAGACGTGTATCAGTACTCCTCAATCACCGAGACTTATGTCCAGTGAATCTGTTTGTGGATTTCGGGCCGACCCGGAATTGACTGCTTGATAAGCAATCATGGGAAGGTTATTGCGGTATTTTGTCCGGGTGATAGAATAGTCCCGAGGGAGTTCCCCCTTTCTGTAGTTATAGAGAGCTTTCAGAGGAATGGAATAACTGCACAGACCCAGTATGAAGTCCTAGGATGATATTATTGAGGATAGGGCAGTGGCTTCCAGGAGGCGATTTGGATACGACTGTTTTCTTTCTGCTACCTCATACAAATGGTCGTTTCCCCTTAGTTGTTTTGTTTGCTTGGGGAAACGGAACGGAACGGGCGTATACAAGCGGGCTGTAATTCACGCATTAGACAAAGAGCCAGATTCATAAACAGAATCTCTCCCTCGCTGGCACCGGTACTGCCCGCTGGTTCTCTATATCATACCCTTCAACTAACTAACTACATTCTCTTTTGGCATCTCAGTATAGTATTCCTACACCCTTCCGCCACAATGCTAGCTCCCCTCCTCCTAACAACTGCGCTCCTGTTTATGGGCTACACTTGCTACTCCCTCCACATCATCCTCTGCAAAGTCCGCCCAGTCGGCATCCCCTACTTCGTCATTCCCTTCTCCCCCACCTTGTTCACATCGGTCTTCCTACTCCCCTTCGTGAAGCTCGTCTGCAAGGTGTTCGGCCTTACTCACCACTGGTTCATCCTAATGACCTTTGACTGGCAACTCCACCAACGCTACGAAATATACCGGCTCATTGGATCAGACATATTCTTTACTGTTAGCCCGTGGAAGGTTATACTGCATGTTGCTGACCCGGATATGGCGGTTGAGGTCCTTGCGGGAAAGGGTGAGAATGGGGAGTTGTATTCTAGAACAGGGATTGCCGGCGAGGCGATGGCCCTTTTTGGGAAAAATGTGCTTACTGTGAATGGGGCGGTTTGGCAAGGTCACAGAAAGGTCGCTGCCCCAGCCCTTGGAAAATCGTGAGTGCTCTGGTTCTCTCTTTCTTTTATTTTAATTTTATTTCTTTCGGCTCACAGGTGGTGTAGGCTATCCGTTGTCTGGGAAGAATCCTTAACTCAAATTGGACAAATGCTTCAATATTACGACAAACAAGAAGCCATAAATACCAGTTACCGAGATTTTCGCGGGGCAACACTCGGAGTTATCGCTCATGCTGGGTTTAGTAGGGTTATAGAATGGGCCCCTCTCTCTGCCGGTATGGTCAACGAGAGAGATGGAGAAGGGAGTTATCAGGAGTGTTTCAATATTTTGTTCGAGAATTTCAAGTGGGCCCTCATGGCGCCTAGTTGGCTTTTGGGTTAGTGTCTCACCCTGGCCATCTGCCAATGCACGAGGTGCGCTGATCTGAATGTGTGGTAAATTTGTAGAAATGCTACCTTTTAAGGGCCCACGGGAAGCGGGAAGGGCAGCCAACAACTTCAGGTTCTTTATGAATGAATGGTTTGAAGAGAAGAAGGCTAAGATTGAGTCGGATGATAAGACTACGCTCAAGCCTTCCTCCAGAGCGGACTTAATGGGTATCCTTATTGCTTCTAATATTGTTATCTGGCTAGGAAGTTTACTGACACGCATTCAGAATCATTGGTTAGGGGCTCCGGTTTGGACAAGGGCTCAACTCTGGAAACGCCATTGCTCTCAAAGTCAGAGGTTATAGGAAATGCATTTGTACAAGCTCACCCCTCCTCTCAACAACCTCTTGCTAATGACCTATAGATATTCATCCTAGCCGGCCACGAAACCACCGCCCACACGGTTGCAAATGCAATATACTTTCTAGCAATATATCCTGAGTATCAAGTTAAACTCCAAAAAGAAATCGACAGTATCTTGGGAGATAGTGATCATAACCAGACATCATACAACTCTCATTTTGATGCTTTCTCTTCAGGCTGGATAGCCGCTATCATGGTAGGCTTCCCTCCTCGTTCTCACCATAACTACCATCTAAGAGAGATAAAAAATAGTTTGAAACCCTCCGTCTCCTTCCCCCAGCAGCTGTGGCAATGCGCCAGATCGGTCCTACCTCCCGCACATTCCCCCGCTCTGGCGGCCAGAACCCCATCACACTCCCCCCCGGCGTTGAATTCTGGGTCCAAATAATCGGCTTGGCTCACAACCCCAAATACTGGACCCAACACCGGAAAACCGAAGCCGAATCTGCAATCTCCGAATTTCGGCCTGAACGCTGGCTCCCGCCATCAGGAGGAAACACAATGTTCAGGCCCTACAATGGATCATACCTGCCCTTCTCAATCGGAACCCGTGGATGCATTGGAAAGAAGTTTGCACAGGTCGAGTTTGCTGCCATTATGCTAGGGTTGTTTCGCGAAATGAGTGTTGAATTTGACTCATGCGGGGGTAGTAAAACCTTTGACGAGGCTAGGCGAGAGTGCTTAGCGGAGATGGAAAGGTTTGAGGCTAAAGTTACATTGCGACCTTCTGGGGAAATGCCTGGTCTCAAGTGGGTGAGGAGGAGGAGGTAGGTGGCTACCTGGGCATTAATAAATGACAGCTCTTAGTGCAGCTCTGTGTTAGTGGAAATGTTGCCTTCGGTTGAAATGTGCTTTTGGATCATGGAATCAGTGGCATGTGAGTGAATACTATAACCTACCAGTTTGCGTCATCCATATTTGCCCTGTAGACTCTAGATTCCTCAGTGGAGACAAATATGATATGCCAATGCAGACCGATCGCCGGCATGTATAATAACCATATCAGGAAGTTTGGCCATAGGGCTCCCTGGATCTGTAGGGGGGCGTGGAACACCCCTTGTTCACATGTTCGAGATGTCGGTGGGTTGGGGTATGCGGTTCAGGCTTTCGGTGGGAGTTTAAGTGCGGTCTCCTCCGTTTGTGCAGCTGTTCTATCCTAAAACGGATTGCTACATATGCAAAGAGAGCTAATTGATGAAGTATGGCGGTGTTTTTTTTAGTAGACCGGACTGAGTTGGGAACGGCAGGGTAGAGTAGAGGTGTGGATGAGCATGAGTGGATGGCAGTTGGAGGGGGGGGCAGCTCGGAGGTTTGGAGGCTTTTGCTGATTCGCGGGGATTTGGTCCTTGGAGGCTTCATGGTCATGGGGTGTCACTCGGGGTTGGGCCCGCCGCCCGGTAGGTTCTTCGCTCTTCGAGTTTGGCTGCATTTTTTGTGGGATGTTTGCCACGGGGTTTTAAACTGTGTTAGGTTTGTTAAGAGGGCTGTTTGGTGCGACACCTTTGGATGTCCAAACCATTGTTTGTAACTACAAGTTACGGCATATAGTACCCGAACACTAGCTAGTATGATAGTCGTATCATACTGCAACATTTGGCAGGAATTGACCCAAGGGCATTACCAACCCTAGACCTACCCCCCGGCAAAAAAGTGGTTCGCCGGGCATCTTTTTAATGCTCGACTACTCCACTGTCCCCCGGATTCGAGCTCATGATGGTCCCTGTTTCAGATTGACCGACTAGCCTCCTAAGCCATTAGACCATAGGAACTGGCCGGTAATACTCTTTCTTCTTGATCTTTTGACTGCTTCTTCAAAAAATATACAGTTCAGGCGCCTGATACTTTATATCTTTAGTAAAAAAGGACATCGGTATCCAATCATAGTACATACTCTCTCATGATATCGATAGAACGAGGAAAGGGGGGTTCCGGTGTACACCCGTGATCTGCCTCCGAAACACTCGCTCTCTTTTTCAGAGGACAAATATTCCCCGAATTCCATAGTTATTATCCCCGATGTAACTATTCTTTGGTACAGGAAAGGACAGGGATGAAACTTTTGTATGGTAAATTATCCATGCGTATCTGACTGCCCACACAAAATTCGGACTCAGGTGTTCGGGTTCTATATTCCTGTAGCTTGTGCGGGGTTGTTTGGTAGATCTGAATTACAAACTGATGGAGTAACCCCATCGTGGTATGTTAGGTTAGGGCACACTTGTAGGTGTGAGCAGGGCTATTGACCAGACCGCGCGGCGGTGACTGGTGTTGTGTGGTAGGAGCCCACTGTGCGGGCCA
>Ga0307517_10000408_pt1 | contig 73511 bp, 65 predicted proteins | sample 23_EM_MG_FD_194515 | JGI IMG/M metagenome (GOLD analysis project Ga0307517, IMG submission 194515) | Populus trichocarpa ectomycorrhiza microbial communities from riparian zone in the Pacific Northwest, United States - 23_EM | ecosystem: Host-associated > Plants > Roots > Unclassified | place... | reverse complement strand
TTAAAGGTCATTTCTTTACTTGATATTTGGTTAAATGCCGGCATTAAAATATAGATGAGCCCAATGGCCAAAGCGGCAGCTAATGAAAACAATAAGGCAGTTTCAACAAAAAATTGCATAAAAAGCTGCGTTTTGCCTGCACCGATTATTTTACGTATACTGATCTCCTTTGATCGCAGCATGGAACGTGCAGTAGAAAGGTTAACATAATTGATGCAGGCGATAACAAGGATCAGCAGGGCAATGATGATGAATATTCTCACGGTTGACATGCCCTTATCGGTCAGGTCGGCATTATATAAATGCATTTTCGTCAGCGGTAATAACAGGTATTCGGCATCAGTATCATCCGGCTTATGGTCAAGGTGTATCTGTCGTATTTTAACAGCGAGATTTTTTAATGAAGTGCCCGGCTTAAGCAATAAATAAGTTTGATAATTAAAAAAGCTGAAATTGGTATTCATATCCATCTTATTGTTTGCCAGCATAGTTTTAATGTGGAAACTCATCGGCATGATAATATCATATTGCATGCTGGAGTTCTTCGGAAAGTTGCCGATCACCCCGCTTACCGTAAAACTCTCTTTATTGTCCGCAATGATCACTTTACCTATCGGGTCCTTGTCGCCAAAGAATTTTTGGGCCGTTTTTTGGGTGATTACAACGGAATTGTCATCGGCAAAGGGTTTGGACGCATTGCCTTTGATGAGGTGGAAATCGAATACGGAGAAAAACGATGGATCGGCAAAAACGCCGTTTTCATCCCCGAATACTTTGTCCTTGTATGTATACATGGAATAATAGCCGCCAGTAATACGCACCTCATCCTTTACGTCTGGCAATTGCTGTTTTGCCAGGGGCCCTATGGGGGCTACATCAACACTCCATATCTGCCGGCTGGAACCTGTGCCGCCAAAAAGTTCCAACCGGTAAGTATCTTTTGCCTGTTTATGAAAACTATCAAAACTCAATTCATCCTGCACCCATATCAGGATAAGCATACCCACGGCCAGGCCTATGGTTAAACCGGCAATATTGATGGCCGAATAAAACTTATTGTTCAGCAAATTTCTCCAGGCAGTTTTGATGTAGTTTCTTAACATGGCGAATGATTTTTAAGGTTTGATGTTATTCCAGTTTTTTTAATTGATCTACTGCGTTTGTATTCTGAGGATTAAGGTGCAAAGATTTTTTGTAATATTTTATTGCAAGTTCTTTATTGCCATTATCCATATACCCTTCGGCCAGGCTGTCCCATGCATTAAATGATGCCGGGAAATCAACCGTGTTTTGTTTAAATACATCCATGGCGTCATCTGGTTTTTTTATTCCCAGTAATTGATACCCGACAATATTCATTTGCGCTTCATCTATCTTTTGTTTTCGCTTTTCCAGGTAATCCTTCATTGCCGCGCTACCACCTTTAGATAAAATCGATTTTAATAAAAGCGCTGAAGGATCATTATACCGCTGGTAATTTAAAAATGTAATACCGGGATGTTCACCACCCATGCCATCGTCCAGTAACTCTTTGGCAAACGAAAGCCCATTCTCGCTATTGACAAAAAACACAATGGCATCTTTTGTCGATAAATTGGCGGTGATGTAATCTTTGCTTTTACCTCCATCGCCCCAATGCCAGAAACATTCGCCTTCCTTTGTTTTTTCAAGCCCCCATCCTAATCCCCAAAACAAGTTTGGAAACCTGGCATCTGCATTAATTTGCGGTTTCATCACTTCGTCCCAAGTCTCTTTTTTCAAAAGTTTACCGTCCATCACAGCGATCACTACTTTTGAATAATCTTCAGCATTGGTTTGCAGGCTGCAACAAGCCGCCCCGCGCTTCCATTTTTTTAAGGATGTATCAGTTACCCCCTGCCAATTGTGCTGGTAAGCCCGGAGTGAATCGTAACGTGGCTCCCATACATAACTGCTTTGATCCATATGCAGCGGACCCAATATCGCTTGCTTCATAAAATCTTCCAGCCGCATTTGGGTGATATGCTCAATTACCCGCGCCAGCACCCCGAAACCTTGAGGCGAATATTGAAACTTTTCTCCCGGATTGAAGTTCATGACGAATTTGTCGTCTGAGTAATCCGGAGGATAACCGATACCGCTTGAATTGCTCAGGATCATGCGTGTTGTAACCAGTTTAAATCGCAGATCAGTACAAGCTTTGTCATAAAAACCACTGTCCATATATTGGAAGATGGGCTTATCCAGGTCTAGTTTTCCATTATCAACCAGCGTTAGTGTGGCATAGGCAAAAACAGGTTTGCTAAGTGAATTGGCCTCAAAAATGCTTTGTTTGTTGACCGGCTTTTTGGTATCGTTATTCATCACGCCAAATACACCGCTCCATACCATTTTACCATTGCGGATGAGCGCTACCGACATCCCCGGTACATTCGCTTCCTTCATCAGCCGGGGAATATCTTTCTTCAGGTGCTCAATGGCATCATTTGCCGAAAGGCGTGGGGCTGATATGGTATTGATATTTTGCTGTTGTGCGAATGAAAAGGAGTAAACCAGCAGGCCAATAAAGCAGAGAAAAATCTTCTTCATGTTTTAAAGTTTACTTATTTCGCCTTGCGGATATAAAGATTGCCAAACGTTGTTTTCATCATCAATTGCGGACCGCCTCCGTTGATCTTTCCATATACCCAATCCTCAATCTTGAGGCTATACATACCTTTGCTGTCGCTGCGGGTAACTTCTGGTTTATGCTGATCGGTCACTACATCAAAATCGGTATACACATCGCCGCGGTCTGATTTTAACTTGACATTTGCTTTTAATGAGGTCGGGAAAGTCACATCCACATTACCATTCAGGGTAGAGTATGCCATCGCTGCTTTCGGGTCGATCGATTTGAAGGTCACTATAACATTTCCATTTACCGTATTAGCTACTACGGAGCCCGAAATGTTTTTTAACCTGATGCCACCGTTCACATTGGATACTTCCAGTTCACCGTTGAGGTTACTGCCGGTGATATCACCATTATTTACAGTGCCAATTTTAAAAGTGCCTTCATTTTGCGGTACTTTGATCACCAGGTTTATCGCCCTGCCTGCATTACCATGTATACTGACCTCGTTGTTGTTTTCATCTGCCTGTATGTCCGCGCTGTTTCCGCTGTTTATCCTGTGCATACCGCTGCCGGTTTCGTTCATCTTTCTCTTTTCGGTGTTTACCACTTCTACAACTATTGACTTTCCTTCGTACCCGTTTATTGATATCGAACCATCAACCAAATGAACATCCAGTTTGTAAGGTTTATTGGGGTCGCTTAAAGGTACTGTCAATTGCTCTTTCCCCGTATCCTGCGCCCATACTCTCGTACTTAAAAATATCGCTATCGTTAGTGTACTTATAATTTTTGTCGTCTTCATTTTCTGTCTTGTTTATTCTTGCTTTTTAATATATACATTCCCGTTCAGTGTTTCAAATTTGAATAGCTTACCGCCTGCACCAAACCGGATATCGGAGTTCTTGCTAAGCTTATAGGTAGTGCCGCTACCATTCTTGCTCGCAGATTTAGTGACCTTACTTGGCATCACTTCCACATTCTGAAAATCGGTATAAAACTCACCATTCATACTTTTAAAGGATACGTCAGCAGCCAGGGCCTTTGGATAGGTTACTTTCAGTTCGCCGTTTATGGAGTAATAAGATGATGCATCAGGCGGTAAGGCCAGATAGTTTGCAGTTACACCGCCGTTTATAGTATGGGCAATGGTCGTTCCTTTGGCGTTAACGATCTCAATAGCTCCATTGACGTTGTTTATTTTTAGAGAACCATATACATTTTTTACATAAACGTTCCCCTCGTTCACAGTGGAGGCTGCCAGATCGACATTGAAAGGTATCTTCACTACAAATTCCAGTTTCACCCGGTATTCTATATCCCGTTGATCATTCCAATGGCGATTGCGTTCACGCGGCCTGGTATTCCACGGCTCCGAGAGATAGGCCAATATACTGTCAGGCTTTTGTTCAAACTCCAATTTGAATTCCTTTTTGCCTTGTTCCAATGTTTGCTGGTCATCGGCTGATATGGTTTCATCAATCTCTATCAATACCTTATTGCCCGCATAACCTTCTACCTTCACTGAGCCAAACAGGTTGTAAATACCCACCATGCCCTTCTGCAAGGTAAATTCCTTGCTAATGTGTGTTTTATATTCCTGCGCCTGGGCAGAAAATTGGGCAAAACAGAGGCCCATTCCCGCAAAAACGGGTATCAATAATCTTTTCATAAATTCTTTATTTTAAATGAGTTGTGTTATGGTTTGCTTGATTTTATCCCTCACCCCCGGGTTCAGGTCTTTTTGTTTTAATAGTTCCTGGAATGATTTAATTGATCTTTTCTCCTGCAATTTGAGCATCACGTCTGCAATGGCCAGTTGCATAACGGGCGAATTCTGCTGTGCAATTGATCTTATCAAACCCATCCTCACCTCCGGGTGACCGGCCAGGTGCGATAGCACATCGAGCGTACTTAAGCGCACATTCACATTCGGATCGTTGTTCAGCGTGGTTAGTAAGGCATCTATCACTTCCTTATCTGCATGCTTGATCTCGCTGGTATAACTTACTCCCTTTATGCGCTCTGATGCGGAAGGATTTTCCAACAGGGCCAGCATCATTGTTTGCTTCAGATCATGCACCTGCGAGGTAAGCGCCTCTAACTGCTTTTCCTGCTTGCCGCCTTTGCCGTTGTAAAATAGCAAGTAGCCTAATCCAAATCCAATAAAAACGATCACAAGACTATAAGCCAAAGGCCATCTCGGCTGCCATTGCCATAAATTACTAAACTGATCGCCTATGCGGCCCCATGCGCTTTGTTTTTTCTCCTCAACTGAATCTTTATAAGTATCCAGCATCGCCTGAAACTTTACCCGCATATGCGCTGACGGTTCAGGAGTTTCTATCTCCCGCATCATCTCCCAAACTTGTTGCAGCCCGGCCAATTCTTCGTGGCAGCCGGCGCATTCAGCCAAATGCTTCTCCAGTTCCACGTGTTCGGCTGGCGAAAGCTCGTTATTTAACAGACCGATCAGTTTTTCTTCATATTGCTCGCACTTCATCTCTTCTGGTTTTAACGTTCCATTTTAGTATAAATATTTTTCAGCTCCTGCATGGCCCTGAAAGCCCGTGTTTTTGCAGCCACTTCTGTAATCCCAAGTATCTGCCCGATCTCGTGATATTTCAGTTCCTGCAGCCTGTTCAATGTCAACACCTCACGATGATCGTCGCTCAGGCTTGCCATTGCTTTATACAGCCCGGCTTTTTCCTGTTTCTTTTCCAGGTACTCGTCTGCGCTGGTGCCGCCGGCTATCTTATCTTCCATCTCGTCAGCCGGGAACTGCTGTATTTTATTTTTATTCTTCTTCGCCTGGTCCTTCAGCGTATTACGTGCTATCTGGAACATCCAGGCCACAAACTCACCGTGCCCGGTAAAGGTATGGCGGTATTTCAGCATCTTGTAAAATACATTCTGCACCATATCTTCACTCGCCTCGCGCTGGTACGTCATATGGAACAGAAATCCATACAGCGATCGGTGGTGCCGCTCAAAAAGCAGTCCCATTCTATCCAGATCTCCGGCTTTTACCCGGAGCATGATCGCATTATCGCTTAGCGTATTCAAACAATCTGTTTGTTATATGTTACATTGGAGACTTCTGTAAAAAAAATTGGTTACAGAAAATTGTCATTTTTTTAAATTTAGGCAAGATGGACTGAAAATCAGTATCAAACCTTTGCTTCTTAGGTTTGTTTTCACGTTGTCATTTGCTCGCGATGTGTTAATTTCGAATTTAATCAATCACCTCATGGACCATACCGTAAAGATCATTTCGGCCTCAAATGTTACCCATAATGTAAAACGCTTTGTGGTTGAAAAACCCGAAGGCTTTGAATTTACGCCGGGGCACGCCACGGATCTGCCTATCAATAAAAAAGGATGGGAGGGTAACAAGCACCCGTTCACTTTTACTAGCCTTAATGATGAGCCTTACCTTGAATTTACCATAAAAATCTATACCAATCCTGAAGGTGTTACTCATCACCTTAACCAGTTAGGTGCAGGCGATGAACTGATCATTAGTGACCCATGGGGAGCTATTGAATATAAAGCGCCGGGATATTTTATTGCAGGTGGGGCAGGGATTACTCCCTTTATTGCGATATTAAGGCAATTATATAAAGACAGGGAAATAGGTGATAATGTACTTTTCTTCTCTAATAAAACCGACAGGGACATTATTCTTAAAAATGAGTTGGAGAAGATACTGGGAGATAATGCCCATTTTACGATTACAAGTCAGCAAGACAGCAAATATGATAAGCGAAGGATTGACGCAGATTTTTTGAAGACCGAAGTGAAAGACTTTGAAAAGCACTTTTATATATGCGGACCGGATGAAATGGTAAAGGAGGTTGGTGAAACACTCGAAAAATTAGGTGCTAAAACAGATGCAGTAGTTTTTGAAAAATAAATATTAACCTGCGAAGGAAAATGCACTTACATATATGTAAGTGCATTTTTTGGGTTGTTAGGCAAACTGCCCAACTTTATAAGTCCCGGCCGTCGTACGGAAGGCAATGTTAATGCGGTTGTAGCAGTTAATGGTAACCGTCGCAATGGTCAGGTCGATCAATTCCTCTTCCGAAAATTCATTACGGGCAAATTCATAATCTTCATCCCGGACGTGGCCATCGGTTATATTGGTGACTGCTTCTGCCCAGCCCAATGCAGCACGCTCGCGATCAGAATAAAAAGGAGCTTCGCGCCATGCATTCAGGACCAGTAAACGTTGTTCAGTCTCACCTTTGGCAAGCAGGTCTTTAGAGTGCATATCGAGACAAAATGCGCAACCATTGATCTGTGATACACGATAATAAATCAAATTTAAAAGTGATTCCTCCACCTGAGAGTTTTTCAGGTATATGCCCAAACTATACAATGCACTCATTGCTTTCTGGCCTTTGTTAAAGGCATTAATTCTCTGTTCCATGTTGTTTTTAATATAAGTTGATATTTGAATTATACCCTATCAACTGATGAGCTTCAGGGAATTGGACAGAGAATAAAAAATAAAATTTGTCAATTACGCACTTGCCGCAATATCACACCAAGCCTGGCGCAGTTGCCCCTTTCTTAGAAAATATTAAATCTTAGGTTTGTAGAATAGTTAGCTTAATCGCTGGGTTACAGTACATCCATTCAATACAAAGTCAAATAAAATGATACTTCAAAATAAAAATGCAGTTATCTACGGCGCCGGTGGTTCTATAGGCAGCACGGTTGCCAAAGCATTTGCCGCTGCGGGTGCGAGGGTTTTCCTGACTGGACGTAATCTTGATGCTGTCCGGCGTGTAGCAGATGAAATTGTAGCTTCCGGCGGGATTGCCGAGGCAGATAAGGTGGATGCATTAGACCAGGCGGCAATTAACAACCATATACAAAGCGTTGTTGAGAAAACAGGTTCTGTTGATATATCATTCAATGTCATCGGATTGGAGGTTGTGCAGAACATGCCTTTAGTGGATATGACTTTGGATGATTTTACGCGCCCGGTAAGGATTGCGATGCAGTCACATTTTCTGACAGCAACCGCCGCGGGAAAAATGATGATGAAACAAAAATCAGGAGTGATCCTGTCTCTTACAGCTACACCGGGTGGAATAGGGTATCCTTATACTGCAGGTTTTGCACCCGCATGCAGTGCAATGGAAAGTTTTTACAGGAACCTGGCGGCAGAGTTAGGTATCTATGGAATACGGGTAGTTAATATGCGGTCTGCAGGTTCACCGGATTCTAAAGTATTTAAACATGCAATCGATACTATGCCCGATGTAATGACACCTATCCTTAAAAAAATGGAAGGAGACACAATGCTTAAAACGCTCCCGTTGATGGCGGATATTGCTAATGTCGCTGTATTCCTTTCGTCTGATCTGGCTGGGAAAATAACCGGGGTTACTATTGACATTACTTGTGGCACAACTGCCGGATTGAATTACAGGGTGGATACAATAACTTCTGAATAGAAATTTGTATATACTAATCAGTTAGTTCAAAAATAAGTGGATATCCCAAAAATGAAGCCGCCGGTATTTGCAGGAGGATTACCCAATAAGTCTCTTTGCTTTTGTATACGATAATTTAAGCGGAAAACTGTTTGTGAATTTGGCCTGAAGCTGATCGCCGGCATTACACTCCAAACATCATCGGCTATATTGCCACCAGTTTCCCTGAACTTGCCAACATTAAAATCAACATACTCTAAACGGCAGGCAATATTTAATACGGCATCGTCCCAGCCTAACATCCTTTTTCTCAATACCGGTTGTACAATATCCATAAAGCCACCACGCTGTTTATTACCAAATTGCTGGGAATAGTTTGGAGGTACATCAACAAACACCCATGCCCATTCACCTAAAATAGTTGTTCCCGATTTCCTGATGGTCGTATTAAAATCTACCGCAAATACATCAACCCTTCTTTTTTTATCCAGCACCAGGCCATCATCCTGGAATTTATTGTAAACACCACCCATATAGGATAAGCCGAGTTCCCCTATTCTACTATTTTTGATAGCTATTTTACCTGTGATCAAAGGTTCGCCGCTTGCGCTTTCTTCAAAGCGTTCCGGGTTTGCTTTTGCGGCTGGCAGAGAGGTTCTGTTCTGGTCATTGTCAATGATAGAATTGTCAAATCCCCCGGTTAAATAAAATTCATAGCCCAGCATCCAATTATTGCGATAATGCTTGCCATACAATCCAAATCCCGAATTACTCCATGTATCAGGAAGCATTTGTTCGGCAGAAATAGGCCTGTCTGTAAATTCCCATTTGGGGCCATCATGGTTTTGATTGAATGCCCCGATGGGATTAACGATCATTCCGCCGCGTAAATTAAGCAGTGGATGAAACTCTACATCTAAAGCAGCATATTCAACTTCAATTGAGTTCTCTGCGGGTTCAAATTCTATCTCTGATAAAAATTTAATTCGATTGGAAATGCTTGAGGAAACAAATATGCTAAGCCGTCTGAATTGAAATTGATTTCCTTCTGAAACGCCATCGGTCCCCAGGTGCTGCCAATTGGCTTCTGCATAACCACCCAGTGAAACCGGCAGTTTATCAAATTTTAATGCAGGCCTGTTGTAGATGGCATCCATGTTCATTGTAGGCTTTAAAGTGTCTTTAGCAACCCTTTTCAGCAAGCTTGGATCTATTTGTGCTTTTGCGGAAAAACCAATCATTACAAAAAAGGTAATTACAAAATATTTCAATCTCATTTCAAAGATATTTTTAGTTGGTTGTCAATAACAGTTACAGGGAAAGTTCTTAATGATATATTGGCGGGCCCATTCTCTACCTTGCCGTGATTATTAAACTCGCTTCCGTGTGCCGGGCATTGTAGTTTATCACCGAACACCTGTAATTCTGTTCCCTGATGGGTACATTTCATCCATAATGCTTCATAGTTATTTTCGTCAAAACGATAAACACATATCGGGTACTGCAATTTTTCGTTTTGCGCTATGAGATATCTCTTAAATCCTGCTGTGTTGCCTTTCTTTATTTCAAAATCAGTTAACGGAACGATCATATCGGAACCTGAAATAGCTGCTGATATCATTTTTGTAGTGCTGCAGCCATCCAGCAACGACATGATCAAACCGCCGCTTATACAACTGATACAGCCTGTAGCAATAAATTTCCTTCTGTCCATATATTATAAGCTTTTTAAGAATTTAATCATCTTCTGCCTGTCTGCTTCTGTAAGCGCATTGAACCTTTTTTTAACATTGTCAGCCTCGCCGCCGTGCATTTGAATAGCATCTTCAATACTATGCGCCCTTCCATCATGCAATAAAAAATATTGGCCGCCCTGCGAATTTGGCGCAAGCCCCAAACCCCATAACGGTGGTGTTCTCCATGCACTTGTTTTAGCGTTCCCTTCTGTATAGCCATCATCCAGGCCAGGCCCCATATCATGCATCAGCAGATCGGTATAGGGGGCAAATGTTTTATAAGATAAAGCAGCAACAGGTGAAAAACCTGTTTTCAATTCTGGCTTGTGACAGCCCGAGCAATTAGTACTTATAAAAAGCTGCTTGCCTGCAATAACTTCTGGATCGTTTTGATTCCGTTGTACTGGTGCTTTTAATGTTTGCAGATAAAAAACCACATCATTAATTGTACTGGTGGATATTTCAGGATCTATATCCAGATGGGAATACACATCATTTGGCTCAAAAACAGAGGTAATGCCAATATCCTGGTTGTAGGCGTTAACAGTTTGATGCAGCAAGTCGTATGCGCTTGCCTTCTTTCCAAAACGACAAATGTATTTTCCGTTCCTTTCCACAGAATTTGGCCTTGGGGTGATGAACGAAGGAATATAATTCCAATTCGGAACACCTTTTATACCATCACCATTTGCATCATTGGGGTCGCTCATGGCCAATATATCAGCATCGGAAACCAGGTCCAGGAAACCTAGACCCGTATTTGCGGGCGGAGTGAAATTTGAAAATGTTGCGCCTGCCGGGATGGTTTCGGGAGCGTAACCAGGCAAGGCCCTGTTTTGCAGCTGTGGCCCGCCCTGGTTTAAAAACTTGTTGCCGGTGCTATCGGTCTGTCCAAACCTGGTCAATGTGGTGAACGGATGCCCTTTCCCATCGCCTGCATGGCAGCTACCGCAGCTTGTCGCCACAAAAATGGGCCCCAGCCCAGTCGGGCCAGTAAAAACCTGATCAGTAAAAGCAACATCACCACGCCCGTGCTGTGCTGCCTGCGCATAAGTTAAACCGTCCACAGGTCCGTCCAGTACCTGGTCTCCGGCCGGGGCAATGGGTTCCAGTTTTGAACAGGCCTGTATTGCAACAACGACTGTGATAAGCGCTGCAATAACAAAGAATGGTTTTTTCATTATGCTAAAATAAAAGTTAGATTATGCAAATATATAAAGTTAGATTAAGCTAACAAACTTATTTGATACCAAAATATCATTACTTTGCACTATGTATTCCCAGGCCGAAGAAAATTATCTTAAATCACTATTCAATTTTGCCCTCGCTAAGGGTGAAGTGAATGTTAATGAGTTAAGTAAACAATTAGACATTAAAATGCCTACCGTTAACAGCATGATTAAAAGATTGGCGGCCAAAAACCTGGTGATTTATGAGCGTTATCAACCTATAAAGCTTACTGAAAAAGGTAAAAAAGAGGCATCTTTGATTATCCGCAAGCATCGCCTTACAGAAATGTTCCTCGTTGAAAAAATGGGATTTGGCTGGGAGCAGGTTCACAATATTGCCGAACAGGTAGAGCATGTACAGTCAATTGAGTTTTTTGATAAGATTGATGAACTGCTGGGTTATCCAACTGTGGATCCGCATGGCTCGTCAATACCAGACAAGGAAGGGAAAATGGCATGGTTGGAATACACTAAACTGAGCGATTGTAAAGTAGGTGAAACTGTGAGGCTTGTAGCAGTAACTCATTCTTCCGCCGATTTTTTGATATTTCTAAATGGTCGTGAATTACATTTAGGCGCTATTCTGAAAATTAAAGCGCGGGAGGTTTTTGACAATACCATAACAGTATCCTACGATAAAAAAAGATCTGAAATGTTAAGTCAAATAGTTTGTGATAAACTGTTGGTGGAACGGGCTTGACTATACTATGAAACTGAAGAGATTCAAAAAATCACCTATGGGAATAGGTTATACAAAAAGGTGAGTTAATACAAAAAAAGCTCTTGAATGTGTGTGTTTAATGCTTTTGCTAGCGCGCTAATCGTGCTTAGTGTGGGATTGATCTCACTTCTTTCAATTCTACCGACTTGAGATAATGGTATCTCTGCCTCATTAGCTAATTGTTCCTGTGATAAGCCTTTAGAGACTCTTAAATCTCTTAACCTTCTTCCGAAAGCCTTTATAACTTGGGCATTTTTGATGTTTATCACACATCAAAAATAAGGTATATATGCGTTATTTGTATCTTTATAAATTAAACCTTTCAAATGAAATCAATTACGGTTTCGATGTATTAAGCATTAACTGTGATCAACTGGCCAAATTTGGAGGCTCATTACATTGCATAAGTTTTCAAGTATAAGGGGCGCTTGAAAGAATTCTTAAATTTTCGGCGTAAATTAAATTTAAACCAATGAATTTCTAAATTTTCACTTGGATACTATGAAACCAATAATATATAAAGACTGTATGTAAGATCGCATGTGAAAAAAGAAAATCCGCGAAAATCGTCAAAAATTTCGCGGATTTGCAGAAAGATTGTGGAGAATATCGGATTTTGCAGGGCCTCCATTGCAACAAGCAAACGCCCTTTTTGATGCTCTGAGAGCGGTTTTTGATTTTTCATTTTATGCATTTTGGGGTGTTTTTGGCAGAGTTTTGGCAGAGTTTTTTGACAATTAAATCATTAAAAATCGTTGTTTAAGCTATTAAAAATGCAGTTTTTTCGGCTGCATCGAAAAAGCCTTTTTATAAAAATAGATACTTTTTTACAAATTTCATCCAAATTTTTACTGTTTTTGACCTATTCCCCATTATAATTTTAGCCTCTTTATTTTGACTATTAACAACCTTTTTTGCACCAATTTTAGTGGACCTGCTTTTTTTCAGATTTGCTTGTTTCCTTTTTGGAAGTATCCTTTTGTACTAGTTCCATGCCACATTTTGGGCACCTGCCCGGTTTGTTGCTGATCACATCCGGGTGCATACCACAGGTGTATTGAAATTCAACTTTTTTTGATTTGGTTTTTGTGGTGTCTGATACCGCCTTACCTACAGGCAGCCGGGAAGCAAAAACGGTGATACCGGAATAAAAAAGGGCAATAGCCACCAGAGTTAGTTTTTTCATGATTTTTTAATTAAAAAGCTCTAATATTAAAAAACAAGCCGCACCAATTAAGAGGCGGCTTGCTGATTTATTTACAATTTACATACGGTCTTACATTCACCTGATGCCTTACAGGTTTTACTGCAATAGTCCTTGCAGTTTGGCCCACAGCCCTTTGCACAGGTTGAACAGTGGTTCATCTTGCTGTTGCAGCAAGGCGTATTGGCATAAGTAATGGATATAACAGATAACAGCATCACCATAGTGATGAAAAGAAACTTTTTCATGATTTTGAATTTAAAGATTAATAATTAATTGATTTGTCAATCTTGGATTGACCTGGTTCAGTTCTAATTATTAAGCCTTCGGCGGGTTCCAACCGTTGCCGTGATAGTCCGATAATTCGCCTATGGCGAAAGGGTGAGCGGCCCGGCTACTTAAAATGGAAATGGTGGGTGAAATAAAAACAGATGCCGTAATCACAAATCCGCAGGTTCCGCAGGACAGCATCGCGTTACAGTTGCCTTTGGCGCAATTATCATCAGCGCCCTGTTTTTGTTTCTTACAGCAGTCTTTTTGTGTTTTTGTTAGGCAGCATGACGCCTTTCCATGATGAATGTTCGCTGCACCCGTAAATGAGGATAACAGCAAGATATTCAGGATGAGCAAAACAGCTATAGATTTCATGTGCTTAATAATAACGCTAAGATACCTGCAATTGATACAAGGGTTTTATATAATTCCGTTAAAAATTTACATCCTGTTGCTCAAATTTATTTCTCATCATTTGTATTTAAGTAATTGCTTAAATACTTACATTTGTTTTGAGGAATTTATGATGAGCACTTGTAAACGGATTTTTGCCGACGTTGGGCAGATCAATAATTGTAAAGAGATACTTGAAAAGAACAGCCGGTGGTTTTCAGAACTGGCCCAGGTTTTAGCGCTGGCCGGAAATGAGGTCAGGTTAAAAATATTGTATTTATTGGAAGAAGAAGGCGAATTATGCCCTTGTGATCTTTCAGATATACTGGATATGAGCATACCCGCTATATCGCAACACCTGCGTAAACTAAAAGACGGCAATATTATCCAATTCCGTAAATCCGGGCAAACCATTTATTACTCCCTGAAACCCGAGAACCTGAAAATACTGCAATCATTTTTTAAACATATTAATGAACTGAATAACAAACCGGCAACTGTATGAGCGGATCAAAGTCATTAGGTAAACTGGAAGCGACCAGTCTGTTAACCGCTTTTAGCGCTTCTTTATGTTGTATTACGCCGGTATTGGCGCTGATCTCCGGTGGTTCAGGACTGGCTTCCGCTTTTTCCTGGCTCAACCCATTCCGTCCGTACCTGATCGGTGTCAGTATTGCCGTATTAATATTTGCCTGGTATCAACTATTGAAACCAGCACCTGCGAAAGCGGATTGCTGCGAAACCGAAAAAACGCCCTTTCTGAAAAGTAAAACATTCCTGGCTATCGTTACGGTAGTTTCCATTGTGCTAATGACCTTTCCCGCTTATCCACGTCTCTTTGGAAAAGAAGAAAATAAAATAACCATAGTCCCTGCTGCAACGCCAGTCCGCGAGGTAAAACTCCAGATCACCGGGATGGATTGCGAGGCTTGCGAACATCACGTCAATGGTGAATTGGCCAAATTGAACGGTGTGCTGCAATATCAAACTTCGTCCGCATTGGGAACCAGCATTATTAAATTCGATACCAGTAAAATAGCGGTAAACACTATTGTAACTGCGGTCAATTCAACCGGCTATAAAGTAGTCCACCAAGTTTATAAAAACTAAACGTTATGAAAAAAATCAATCGCTTACGCACATTCATTGTGCTGCTACTGGTAACAGGCGCTGCCTTTAACGGTATTGCCAAAACAACCGACCCGGCTATCACCTTTTATAAAACCCCGTTGGTTTGTAACGCTGCGCCAACTATTGGCTGCGGAAGCCGTGCCAAACCCGTATTGCTGGCGATGGAAAAGAACCCGGCGATAAAGGAAGCCTGGCTGAACCGGGCAGGCACAATGGTAGCTGTAGTCTGGAAAGACAAGCCGCAAACCCTGGCTGTAGCCAAACCTATTTTCAAAGAAAACAGTGTAAGTTTTACTGCTTTAAACGAAGCTGATGCCGCGCCATACCGGAAAACATTCCGTAAAGCCGGCTTATGGTATCACGGTGCGGAGGTAAATATGCTTAGTCGGGAAGAAGCCAATACTATTGCTACCTCTGCGGTAAAGTTTGCGCTCGAAAATAAATTGATCACCCAGGATGAAGCGGTAAAGATCAAGACGGATGCACGAGCCTATTTCAATAAGGAATTGGTAAAGATCAGGACGAACCAGCAATTAAACGAAGACAGTCAAACCAAGTTTAAAGCGGCTATGTACAGCATTGCTGAAAAATACATCGGAAAAGTCCGTGCGCAAAAAGCGATGCTGCTTTACCAGCAAAATTGTGAAAAACAATGTAAAAAAGATGCGGCCTGTGCCAGTCCGGGATTAGCAAAAGATTGTAGCAGTAACGAAAAAACCGTATAAATGATGAGCGAAGCAGTCATATTAACCTCCGTAATTACCTGTCCGAATTGTGGCTTTCAAAAAGAAGAAGAAATGCCGACCGATGCTTGTCAATACTTCTATGAATGCGAAAGCTGTAAAACCCGTTTAAAGCCGTTGGCGGGTGATTGTTGTGTTTTTTGCAGTTTCGGCTCGGTTAAATGCCCGCCTATCCAGCAGGGCACATCCTGCTGCTCATGACACTCACTACGACAAGAAGAAGCAGACGGGTATTGGCAGTCGTTATCATCCTGCTCGGGCTGATCCACATCAGCTTTGTATTCCCGGTGATTACCCTGAATGCCGGTGTACTTTGGTTTATCGGCACCGGCTGTATGCTGGTATTCAGTGGGTTTTTAAACCTGGCGGTGGTGCAATATTGCGCTAAATCCCTGATCGGTTACTTAACCTTAATTAGTAATATCATTTGCCTGGGCCTGTTTATCTTATCGCTTTGGGTTATGCGGGAACCGCAGGTCTATGTGGGCATCGCCTTGTTCTTTGTGGCTACCCTCATTATGGTGGTGGCACTGATCCTGATGGAAGCGCGGAATAATAAATATAAAGACACCGAAACCCCGCTATATAAACTTCCTGATTAACTCATCTCCTGATAAAAGGTGAGCAAATTACCATATAGGTCTACCGCATTAAAATCCCGGTGCCCCCAGTGCTGGTCAGTGATTTCCGGGTGCACCTTATGCAAAATGTTTTGAGCATGGTATTCCTGGTATAGTTCGTCTATGCCTTCCACTTCGATCCGGCAGCTTGCCGTTCCCGCAATAAAACTTTCAGCCCCGCTTTGTATAGGGCGAAAGATCCACCACAACCGAAACTTCCAGCTTTTATCACAGGATTCCCAAAGATGGAGTTCAACCGTATCCCGGACTAATATGGCAAAACCCCTTTCCTGGTGACGCGCCTTAAAGCCCAACTTACTTTCATAAAATTCAACCGCTTTGGCGATGCTGATAACCGGCAAGGCGGGGATACTTTTTTTTAATTGGATCATTTCTTTTAAAAGACAGAATTAAATTTTATCAATAGGCTTCCGGTGTTTTGTTTCCGATGCTTTGAACTGGCTGGGCGTTAAGCCCGTAACACTTTTGAATTGCGTAGATAAATGCGCGCTGCTGCTGTAACCCATCTGGTAAGCAATTTCATTAAGGTTCAGTTCGCCGTATTCCATCAGCTCTTTTATTTTTTCTACTTTTTGTTCGATGATGAACCGTTCAATAGTTGTATCCTATGCATTAGAAAATAAGCGGCTTAAATGGGCATAGTCCTTGCCTACACGCTTTGCGATCAAATCAGAAAAGGATATATTAAGTTCTGACAGATCGGAATGATGTACGAGTTCAATGACTGCATTTTTGATGGCTTCTACGGTCTTATCCGTTTCCTTGTTGATTAGTTCAAATCCCGGAACCTTTAGCGCGGCAGAGATGAGTTGCATTTGTTCCTCATCGGGTTCAGGCGCTATTTCCGCACTACCCAACGCGACCTGTTTAACAGTAAAGCCAAGGTTTTCGAGTTGCTGCCGGACGATCATTTGGCAGCGGTCGCAGACCATATTTTTAAGGTTCCGGCGAAAACTAGTGGCGGAGTTTTTGGCAGAGTTTTTTTTCTTCTAAATGAGTTTAAATAATTGGAAGTCAATCAAAAATGAAATATCTTCATAATAATCTTTAAATTATTATAGTAAATGGGCCAAATTAAATTTCCATCATTTTTAATTTAGATTGATGCATTGCAAGGTTGCTATGCCCCGATAGTGGGCTCGAACCACAAAAAATCTATACTCAACATTTGAAAACTCCAGGTACGTGAAATCTTGTTTTGATCTTTCAAAATCGATGCTACAGCCTCCAAAAAGCCGAATAAGTGTGTTCTAAGAATTTCCCTTCCTGGCTCCTTTTCAGCAAAATGGCCCCAGCTTTTTGCTGAAAACTTTTTTTGTGACCTCAATGGTACAAATGTCGAACACTTTTATTGATGATGTGAAGAAAATCATGGCTTTAAAGGAGGAGGGATAAAGGATATTTATTACGCTAAAATACCAATGTAACTCCGCTTTTCAACCCTTCCTCATATTTCTCTTTATCAAATCTGTAAAGAAACGGAGAGCGGTGTGCCCCGATTTTTTTGGTCTCTTTGAGCTTAATGATAATCCCGGTCGCTAACAATCTTTTGGTGAAGTTCCGGTCATCTAAAGATTTACCTAAAATCGTTTCGTAAAGGTTGTGTATTTCGGGCAATGTGAATTTTTCAGGCAGCAATTCATATCCTATAGGAAAGTGTGCAATATGAAGCCGCAGTGCCTGCAAAGCTTCTGTAATAATCAATTTATGGTCGAACATCATTGGAGGTAGGTCACTCACAGGCCACCATTGTGATTCCGCCTCCAATTCCCCTTTCTTCAATTCTACTTTTGAAAATTCTGTGAGCGTATAAAATCCTACCGATACGAAATAGGCAAATATCCAGGAGTCAGCAGAAATAGCAACGCCGGTAACTGCTTTTATATGTTCAGGAGTGAAGCCATTGTCCATACCCCTTTGGGGATTGCCAAATGAACGAAATTGCTGAAAGTACAAGTCTTTTAAACCGGTTCTTGAAAATGCAATCCGGCTGGCTGCTTCTTCAATCGATTCCGTTTTTTTGATATATCCTCCCGTCACTGTCCATTTATCCAAAGTATATGGCTGTTGCAGCAAAACTTTGAGCTCTTTCTCATGATAGCCGAAAATGACGTTATCGACCGCGACGTTACGCAGGAATTGGTCAGAATCGTTAAAAAAAGCGGCTGGGTCTTCTTGTATCATAACTAATTGCAATATGCTGAATTCTTTTGCTGCTAAGTTACAAAAAAACCAATACGTAAAAAGTACGTATTAAAATTTGGATATGTAAATATTATGATATACTTTTATTCCGTTTAATTTACGGAATATATTCATGAAGCAATCACACTTTTTATTAATACCTATTTTGTTCGTATTGTCTGCTGCCAAAATACAGGCTCAAGACTCGCGTGCCGTTTCGTTTGATAAAAACTGGCGGTTCAAAAAGGATACGCTTAAAGGCGCAGAAAGTTCAACTTGCAACGACTCGGACTGGCGAACTCTGAACCTGCCCCATGACTGGAGTATTGAAGATCTGCCAAATCAAAAAGAAGGCGAAGTGCAGGGGCCTTTTACGAAAGCTTCCATCGGGAAGGCAGCAACGGGATTTACAGAAGGGGGCACCGGTTGGTACAGAAAGACTTTCAAACTTGATCAAAGCTTCGCGGGAAAAAAAACTTTCATCCTATTTGATGGGGTATATATGGATGCAGATGTCTGGATCAACGGGCGTCATTTGGGTAATCATCCCTACGGCTATACCTCATTCTATTATGACCTTACTAAATTTTTAAAGACTAGCGGCAAATCAAACGTAATTGCCGTGCGTGTTAAAAATCTGGGGAAAAACAGTCGTTGGTATTCCGGTTCAGGTATATACAGGCATGTGTGGCTATTGCCGGTCAATCCGGTGTATACCAAAATATGGGGCAATTACATTACCACTCCCGATGTCTCAAAGGATAAAGCAACTGTTGCTATTCAAAGTTCAGTTGAAAACACTTCGTCACAAAAAAAAATAATAAGTGTAAAAGTCGAGTTGCTTAACCCTTCAGGCCTGGTTGTGGCTACTCAAAAACAGCGGTTAACCATCCCGGCTGACAGTAGTGCTGATCTGACACAAAAACTGACAGTAGTCAATCCAAAGCTATGGGAGCTGGAAAACCCGGTTTTATATAAAGCGAGAGTAACTTTAAGCGGTGATACTAAGCCCCTTGACCAAACGATCGCACCTTTTGGCATTCGGAGTTTAAAGTTTGACCGAAAAAATGGGCTTTTACTTAATGGACAAGCGGTAAAATTAAAAGGCGGCTGCATACATAACGATCTTGGGCCGTTAGGGGCCGCCAGCATGGACCGTGCGGAAGAACGTAAGGTGGAACTGCTGAAACGTGCCGGTTATAACGCTATACGTTTAAGCCATAATCCGCCAGCGCCGGGATTTTTAAATGCCTGTGACCGCCTGGGAATGCTGGTATTGGATGAGGCTTTCGATATGTGGGAAAAAGCAAAAAATCCACAGGATTATCACCTTTCTTTTAAAGACTGGTCGCAGCGAGACCTGGAATCGATCATCCTGAGAGACCGGAATCATCCATCCGTTATGATGTGGAGCATCGGCAACGAGATTTTCGAAGCGCCGGACTCTTCCGGTTATCGTAATTCAAAACGGTTGGCAGATGAAGTAAGGAAACTTGATCCTACGCGCCCGGTAACGGACGCAATTATCTTCCTGCCACCTTACACCCAAAAGCCCTGGAAGGATTACGAACCGCACATCGCCAACCTGGATGTGGATGGGTACAATTATTTTCTTGACCGGTCGGGATTTTTACAGCGGGATAGCGCGACTTTGCACCGTTTTGAAACAGAGCGGGCTAAACATCCTGAAAAGTTGTACTTATCAACCGAATATTTCCCCACGGCCGCCTTGGAAAACTGGGAAGAAGCTGAGAAATATCCCTGGTTTTTAGGTGGATTTTGCTGGACAGCGATTGACTATATTGGAGAAGCCGGGATCGGACGGCCGTTATTGGTTCCTGAATCGCAAAAATTGGCGAACGGGATGATGGGCATGGCTCTGTTTTACAAAGACGCATGGCCGGTATTCAATGCCGATTGTGGCGATTTGGACCTCATTGGCAACGCAAAAGCTGCGTCTTATTATAAAAACGTGGTTTGGCGCAACAGTAAAATTGAAATACTGGTGCATCGCCCTATCCCGGCAGGTATGAAAGAAGTTGTTGCACCATGGGGATTTCCTGATGAACTAAAATCCTGGACATGGCCCGGTCAGGAAGGCAAAATGGTACAGGTGAACGTTTACACGAGGAGCAAAAGCGTAAAACTGGAATTGAACGGAAAAGTAATTGCCGAACAGATTGTTCCTGAAGGGTCAATCACTGCTACTTTCAGCGTTGAATATCAACCGGGAACCCTTGTAGCGAAAGCCTTTGATAACGGGAAAGAAAAGGGATCAAGTACCTTATCAACCGCAGGTAAGGCTATTGCTATCAGGCTTGTTGCTGATCGACCGACAGTCAGGGCCGATCAAAACGACCTTTCGTATGTGAGCGTGGAAATTATCGACAGCAAAGGGAATGTTGTACCCTCTGCCAATGACCTGGACGTTAGGTTTCAGCTTAAAGGTAACGGTAGTATTGCGGGTGTCGGTAACGGGAATCCGTCAGATATGACCAGTTTTCAGCAAAACCATAAAATGGTTTATGATGGTAAAGCGCAGGCGATCATCAAGCCGAAAGGTGGCAAGGGCTTTATAGTCTTAAAGGCATCTGCTGCGGGCTTGAAAGACGGCATGGTAAACATCAAAATCAATTAAAACTAAAATACAACCTATAATGAACCTGAAAATAAGATTTACCATGCTCATGCTTTCGATTTGCATGACCCCTGCTTTTGCTCAAAATCCTCCGATCCCGCACTTAAGAGCAAAAGGGACGACAAAGCAACTTATCGTTAACGGGAAACCATTCCTGGTTATGGGCGGCGAACTCCATAATTCGAGCACCTCCAGTGTTTCCTATATGGCCCCGCTTTGGGATAAAATGAAGAAAAAGAATTTAAATACGGTGATCGCGCCGGTTTATTGGGAATTCCTGGAGCCATCGCAGGGAAAATTTGATTTCACTTTGGTGGACAGTATGATCCTTGGCGCCAGAAAACATGATCTCCATTTGGTGCTCTTATGGTTCGGTAGCTGGAAGAATGGATATTCAATGTATACACCGGAATGGATCAAGGACAATTCGGAAAAATACCCAAGGGCGAAAGATAAAGAGGGAAATTCCTATGAAATGCTTTCGGCACTAAATGAGCAATCGCAAAATGCAGATGCAAAGGCGTTCAAGACCTTAATGCACCACATTAAGGTGATTGATAGCAAATACCAGACGGTTATTGCCATGCAGATTGAAAATGAAATGGGGTTATTTGGTTCACCCCGTGATTACGGCAAAGTTGCAAACGAAGCATATGAGCGCGGCGTCCCGGCTGACCTGATGAAATATTTGGAAGGCAATAAAGGAAAATTGCAGCCAGAGCTGGACAGTGCATGGAAAGCCAATGGTTATAAAACAAGCGGTTCATGGGAAACTGTATTCGGGCCAAGCAGGTTCGAAAAGAATGACATTTCCGTTTTTTCCTATTTGCCCGAAGAGTTATTTACGGTTTATCATTATGCAAAATATACAGGTGTCGTTGCTGCCGCGGGGAAAAGCGAATACCCAATTCCGATGTATGTTAATTGCTGGATAAAACAACCAGGCATGTTCAGCTCTCCTGGTAAATATCCAAGCGGAGGGCCGACACCTCATACATTGGATTTATGGCGGGCCGAAGCTCCGGCTATAGATTTTATATCTCCCGACATTTATGCTCCGTTAAAAATAGCCCGGTCAACCATGGAACAATACCACCGATCCGGTAACCCGCTATTTATCCCTGAATACCGTCCGGGGGCGCAGTCGTCCCGCGAAGCATTCTGGGCTTACGGCCAACTTGATGCCATTTGCTTTTCACCTTTCGGGATAGACGATACTGCGCCCGAAGAAGACGAGATCACTAAAACCTACGAAGTGCTCAATCTTGCAAAAGATCAAATTCTTGAAAATCAAGGCAAAGGGACAATGGTCGGGATCTATCTGGACTCAGCTGATCGGGAACAACAATTTGATTTAAACGGGTACCATATCCGAGCGGAATTCGGGGGGGTATCAAATGCTGAACTGGCAAATTTCAGCACGGGTGCCAAAACAAAAAGGGCACAGGTTGCAGGAGGGCTTATAATTGCAAACGGCCCCAATGAATTTATCGTGATCGGGAAGGACATAAGCTTCAAGCTTCAACCAATTGCTCCCGATCCTAAAATGCCACTGTTTGATGTTGCCTTTTTAGATGAAGGCTATTTTAAAAACGGGAAATGGATAACGACAAGGAGGCTGAATGGAGACGAAGGGACAGGCGGAGCTGATTACGGTTTTGGCTTTATGAATACCAAGACTGCCTATATCAAGTTTCAGCGGCAAAAAGGTGACAAGTATAGCCTTGTGAGGTTCAAAATCAGCAAGTACAACTAAGAGATATTTAACAGGTTCTGTCATTGCGTAAAAAATACGCAATGAAATTTGGATATATAAAAATATTGATTTATTTTTATTCCGTTAATTATACGGAATAAAACAACCAATTATTAAACATTAAAAAATCATTATGAAAAAGCTAAGCTTAATTTTTACTATAGCCATCGGGCTATTTATGTCGTTGACTGTTAATGCCCAAACAAAACCTGATTACTATCCGGGTAAATGGAATATAGTTGTTATGGGTACACCAAACGGTGATGCCAAAATGACCGTGGTTATTGAAAGAAAAGAAGGAAAGTTAACAGGCGCTATCCAGGATTCAACCGGCAACGAAACGAGCAAAATCACTCAAATAGATGAGAAAGATAAAACTGCAACTATTACATTTAATACGCAAGGTTATGATGTTACCCTTACCCTCGACCCTGTAGATGATGACCATGTAAAAGGCAGCATGCTGGGTATGTTTGATGCTAAGGGCACTCGTGTAAAAGAAAGCAAATAACGGGTTAACATGAAGGTTAAGTTATTTTTAATAACGTTTGTTGTCCTTTTCCTGGGATATACGAACGTGCGGGCACAGTTCGGTGGCAAACTGGATACCATTAAGCCTATTTATGGAGAAGTGACGCCAATTTGTGCGTGCGAGGCTTTAATGAAAATCTCCATTCCTAATACCAATATCAAGGCAGCGGCGATTGATCCTAAAGACGGTTCGTGCAGGGTAACTGCGATAGTACGCCATGCACCGGCGAATGACAGTGTAACCGTGTGGATTGCTTTACCGGTAAAGCATTGGAACGGGCGCTTTGAGGGAACCGGAGGCGGCGGTTTCCTGGGTGGGCATCCATTTAATCTGAAAGAACCATTATCAAATGGTTTTGCTGCCGGAGCAACCAATACCGGGCATGACGGAGGGAGTGGCTCATTCGCGCTTGATACTAACCGGCATAGTCTTAATTGGCAAGTTATCCAGGACAATGCCTATTTGGGCATTCACGACATGACGATAGTCGGAAAAGCGTTGGTGGAATCTTTTTATGGCAAACCTGCGCGTTATGCTTATTTCGCAGGCGGTTCTATGGGCGGGCGCCAAGGCATCAGCGAAGCACTCCGGTTTCCGGACGATTACAATGGAATCCTTTCCTTATATCCGGCTGTGAATTTTACACGTTTCCTCTTAGCTGATCTCTGGCCCCAGGTGGCGATGAATGAAGAAAAGAATTATATCTCTGTTCAAAAATTAAAGGCAGCTAATGCCGCCATTGTTCAGGCATTCGATACCATTGATGGTAAGAAAGATTCTGTACTTGATGATCCCTTAAATCCCACTATCGATATCCAGGTATTGGTTGGTAAAACGGTAGGGGATAGTTATTTTACCCAAGCTGATGCGAATGTAATAAGAAAGATCTGGGAAGGACCACGTACGCATGGCGGAAAGTTTCTTTGGTATGGATTCTTACCAGGGGCCAACCTGACAGCGGTAGCGGGAGCCCAGGGCAAAGAACTGGCGAGATATCCATTTATTACCGCGCTTGAATGGGTCAGTTATTTTCTGCTGTCAGACCCAAAATGGAACGTGAACACTTTGACCCGCGATGGATTTGAATTGCTTTGGAACCAGTCGGTGGAACAATATGACCAGGTTTTCGCTACAGATAATCCGGATCTTACCCGTTTTAAAGATCACGGGGGGAAAGTATTGATTTTACATGGCCTCGCCGACCAACTCATTCCGCCCCAGGGTTCGATAGATTATTATGAAAGGGTACAGTATAAAATGGGAGGAGTTAAAGCTACCGCTAAATTTGCCCGTTTATTCTTCCTACCCGGCCTGGATCACAGCCTCCTGGGATTTGGTCCAAAACCGGTTAATCACTTTTCATCGTTAATCAGATGGGTGGAAGAAGGGAAAGCACCGGATCGTATAGTTGCGAAGTTAACGGATAAGTCGGGCAAGGTGATACAGTCACGTTCGTATGCCCCCTATCTGGAAAAATCAAAGATACTCACCAACCCTTCTAAATAGATAATTTTCAATAAATATTCAAAAAATCACTATCACATTTTTAAACAATTGCCATGAAGGTCGTACAGTTACGTGAAGTTATTACCGTTGCCTTTTTGTTACTTGGGCAGGCTGTTTTTTCACAAGAAAAATTACCACAATTGGGCCATGCCCCAATTAGTGAGATCATAAAGCAAATGACTCTTGAGGAAAAAGCTTCCCTGGTAACCGGAACAGGCCTGAGATTTGCCGGCAGCGGCCCAGTGGTTGGTGAAGCGGACGGAAAGGTCCCCGGTGCTGCCGGTAATACGATGAATATAAACCGTTTCGGCATTCCCGGAACAGTGCTTGCCGATGGACCCGCGGGCATACGTATCGACCCTTTTCATAAAGGGGATAGTTCAAAATCTTATTATGCCACTGCCTGGCCGGTGGGTACTTTACTGGCTTCCTCCTGGGATACATCCCTTGTAAAAATAGTAGGTGCGGCGTTTGGCAATGAAATTAAAGAGTATGGTGTAGATGTGATCCTGGCACCAGGAATGAATATTCAGCGAAATCCATTAAACGGCAGAAACTTTGAATATTTTTCAGAAGATCCTGTGGTGTCCGGCTACATGGCAGCAGCAATGGTAAACGGTATCCAATCAAATGGGGTTGGAACCTCGATCAAGCACTTCGCCGCCAATAATGTTGAAACCAACCGGAATTCTATCAATGCTATCATCAGTGAAAGGGCGTTAAGGGAAATCTATTTGAGGGGATTCGAAATTGCAGTTAAGCATTCGCAGCCGTTTACTGTCATGAGTTCCTACAATAAGCTTAACGGGACGTTTACTTCTGAGGAAAACGATCTGCTGACTAAAATTCTGCGGGATGAATGGGGATTTAAGGGGATTGTAATGACAGACTGGTACGGCGGCAGAGATGCCGTTGCCCAAATGAAGGCCGGAAATGATTTGATTGAACCGGGGAATAAAAGCAAGCAGCAGGCAATAATTGATGCTGTGAAAAATGGCACATTGGATATGAAAGTACTTGATGTGAATGTGGAACGGATACTATCCTACATCCTTAAAACGCCATCATTTAAAAAATATAATTATTCGAACCAGCCGGACTTAAAAGCACATGCGGAAGTATCAAAAAAAGCCGCCGAAGAAGGGATGGTTCTATTAAAAAATAATGGTGCTGCACTTCCCTTAAACAAAGGCCTGAAAGTGGCACTTTTTGGAGTTGCTTCTTATAAAACAATTCCGGGTGGAACCGGAAGTGGTGAAGTAAATGTAGCCTATACTACCGCTATTGAAGAGGGACTTTCCCATGCTGGTTATTTGCCTGACAAGGCTTTGAAATTGAAATATATTCCCCACATCCGGCAAGATATGGCTGCTCACCCTAAAAAAGCGCTTTCTTTAGGGAATTCGCGTATGATACCGGAACTGGATTTTACAACAGATGAAATTCAAAAGACAGCAGAACAGGCAGATGTCGCTATTTTAACGATCAGCCGCAATGCCGGAGAAGGCGCTGACCGGAAGGTTGACGGAAACTTTAACCTTTTAGATTCAGAACAAGCGCAGTTGAAAGCTGTGGCCAATGCATTTCATGCCAAAGGTAAAAAACTGATAGTTGTATTGAATATTGGCGGGGTAATTGAAACAGCAAGCTGGAAGGATAATGCGGACGCGATTTTGCTTGCCTGGCAGCCTGGATCGGAAGCTGGTAATGCGATAGCCGGTATTTTAAGTGGTTCGGTTAATCCGTCCGGCAAATTAGCTCAGACTTTTCCGGTTAAATATGAAGATGTGCCGTCTGCCAAAAACTTTCCCGGGACACCGGCAGATCTCCCTACAGAAGTTACCTATCAGGAAGGTATTTATGTGGGTTACCGCTATTTCAATTCCTTTGGTGTAAAAACAACCTACCCGTTTGGTTATGGTTTAACTTATACCAGGTTTGGTTACAGTAATTTAAAACTAAGTTCAACCCATTTCCAAAATAAGCTTTCTGCAACCGTAACAGTTACCAATACAGGTAAAACACCCGGAAAGGAAGTGGTTCAGCTTTATTTAAGTGCGCCGCACACAATGCTTGATAAACCTTTGGAAGAGTTAAAGGGATTTGGCAAAACAGGTTTGCTAAAGCCGGGCCAATCGCAAACGTTAACATTTACGATCGATCCTAAAGACCTGGCTTCTTTCAACACCACCAAATCAGCCTGGATAGCTGATGCAGGAAAATATGTGGTAAAAATTGGAGCGTCAAGTGAGGATATTAAACAGACTAAGTCATTTATCGTTGCGAAGACGGTGATTGTTGAAAAAGTTTATAAGGCCTTAACACCCCAGGTAGCAATTGATGAAATAAGGAGCGACAATTAAAAATCATTAAGCCAAAAAACATGAAAAATTTAGGTATTGTTTTAGCCAGTATGTTAATGGTAATGACAGTGACGCCGGTAAAAAGCCAGGTACAGGATAAGTATAACGGGGAAAACTATTCCATTATCCCCAGGTTGCCCGTGCCGCCCAGGCCCGAGCCATTTACAGTAACTACAATACCGTTGCCAGATACTGTTGTTGAGGCAATCCTGGTAAACTATTTACCTGACGGAAAACACCTGATAGTGGAGGTTCGCATTGCTGGAAAGAAGAAAGATGATTTGGCAGTGATGATGGACGATGGTAGCGATTTTAAGTGCCTTACCTGTGGACTGAAAGAAGAGATCGGGGACGAAATGCCGGTTCCTCTTCCGGATGGTAAGCGGGTTTATACACCAACTGGAATATTAGAATGCAGCCCCTCAATTGTGGACTGTAAGGAAGCCCGGATATTGCCCCTGGTATATCCTGCAATACCCGGTGCCCGTATTCTCATGCGGATAGCTTCCAATATGTCGCCCGATGGAATTCATGTTGCCGGTACTTTGGTAACGACAAAAGGTACTCTGATTTTGGTAAGTGAGTTAACCAGGGTCACTGACGACAAAGGCGAACATTATGCACTTACAAATTCAAAAGTTATAGCCGGGGACCAGGCTGATGCTAATCCATCCAGCTTCAGGCCCTTTCTCCATGGTGCCGGCGAAGTTAAGAGTTTTACAGGAATGGGCCGTTATCTTACCTGTAGTTCCCTGTTTGAGAGCAATAATTTTGACCTTTCTAAAATTGACCTGGCAACTGGCGAGGTAGCACGCCTCACCCGGCATTTCAGCTATGACGAAGGCACTTATCCTTCGCCGGACGGAAAATGGATTATTTTTCAGTCGCACAGGCAAACAACAAGGATGGATGCGTTTGGATTAATTCCCCGGCCGCTTATTGCCGGCTTACCACAAGTAGGGGCTGTGGCCAATCAAAGGAATGCCGAGTTTGAAGGGTATCGAAAGGCAAGGCGGTTTTATGGCCTTACCATGATTGACCAATACGGAGACCGGGCCAGGATGCCCGAAGATGGTTATACCGGGCAGGACATCACCGTTGCGAAAGATAATTTTACCCTCTATAACGCTTTTGGGAATTTGACCTGGGACCCCACCAGTACGCATGGGGTATTTTGGGAGCAATTGGATCCTAAGAAACAAACACAGGGCGGAAAAGAGGGCCGCCTTAGAATGATCCGTTTTACCTCCAGAAAACCTACAGCACCTCTTGTGCCATTTACCCCGGATATGAAGTGGGCAACTGATCTGAAAGATATAAAATGGCCGGAATCAAACACGCCTGAACAAGGGAAGCTTAAGGGCTATATATCAGGTTATGCAGAAATCAGTACCAAAAAACCGGCACAAGGCTCAAAGGAAGAATCGCGGCGTGTTATTAAATACTTCAATTTTTCAGACGATGGTTTGACTATTTTAAACGGAAGCGAATCGACAACACTTGGAAACGGTTTTGGTCAGGATGTATGCTGGGATGCTGACATTAAAGTCTCGGGAAAAAGGGAAGGTCTTCTGAAAGCACAGGACGTTAAATTCCGCATCACCAAAATGTCATCCGGCACTATACAGGCAGAATTGGGAAAGCATAAAATTTCAGTGTAAATTTCCAAAGGACTGCCAACAGGGGTGCCAGGGGAACTTCGATAGTAGATACCACCTGCTCAAAATCAAGATAAATGAAAATTAAAAACAAAACGATAGTCGTAACTGGCGGCGGCAGCGGCATGGGCCGCGAATTAGTGCTCAACTTACTAACAAAAGACGCAAAAGTTGTCGCATTAGATATCAACCAAATCGGGCTAGGAGAAACAGCCAAACTTGCGGCGGATAAAGGGTCTAACCTGTCTGTACATGTCATTGATATCACGGACCGGTGTGCCGTTGAGCAGCTAGCCGCCAGGATCATTTCGGAACAAGGTTTTGTGGATGGGTTGATCAACAATGCCGGGATCATCCAGCCGTTTGTGAGGGTGAACGACCTGGGTTACGATATGATTGACCGCGTAATGAAGGTTAATTTTTATGGCACCCTTTACCTGATAAAATCATTCTTACCACATCTGCTGACACGGTCCGAAGCGCACATAGTGGACATTTCCAGCATGGGCGGCTTTTTACCGGTTCCGGGCCAAACTATTTATGGCGCATCAAAGGCCGCAGTGAAATTGCTGACTGAAGGGCTTCATTCCGAATTGTCCGGCACGAATGTGAGGGTGACGGTGGTTTTCCCGGGTGGCGTCCGCACCAACATCATGTCCAACTCCGGCCTTGGCGACCGGATTTCTTCTTCAACAGGAGGGGCGCAAAAGATTCTTTCTGCCGGTAAGGCCGCAGCGATGATTATCGACGGGATGGAGCAAAACCGTTATCGTGTGTTAGTTGGCAAGGACGCTAAAATGATGGATCTGCTTTATCGCTTAAACCCAGCGTATGCCGCCGGGCTGATCGCTAAGAAAATGCGCGCATTGCTTCCTTCGAAATAAAGTTGTAAGCATTCCTGACTATTGGATGAAGAACCGATTGATGAAGGGATAAGGTGGTATTTAGTACTACGGTACTTCTTAGTGACCCCGAAAATACATATGCCAAATTTTTTTATTGAGGATTGCAAAAAGATTGTGGCGTTAAAAGAAAAAAAATAAATATACTTTGATGTTTTTTTAAGCCACAAGGGATATTTTGCGGTAATTGACAGGTTTTTTAGAAGGTAAGTTAGAAGCCCCAAGAAGGTATTGCGGCTTTTTTGTTTTGTTCCTCAACTTGCAAAATCTCCTGCCATTTTAGTTCCAGATTAAGGTAACAGGTGTGCTTTTAAACCAGCACAAGACCGTCGTTCAAAGCTTTGCCGTACTCCTCTTCATTGAATTTATAATAAGTAGGTGACCTGTGTGCTCCTATACTTTTTTTTTCGTCAAGTTTGACCAGCAAACCTAAAGACATTAATTTTATAGGAAAATTAGTGTCGCTTAACGTTTTTCCCGACAATACTTCATAAAGCGTCCTGATCTCTTTCAGTGTAAATTTGGGTTGTAGTAAACTTTTTCCAATCGGAAAATGATAAAGGTCGATCCGCATTCTTAACAAGGCTTCGGCAACCATTTCATTGTGATCAAATCCTAAATCGGGCAGGTCATTTATCGGGAACCAACGACATTCGCTCGAAAAATAATCGGCTGTCGGACTTGCCTTAATAATATCGGTTATGGCGTATAACCCGGTAGAAACCGTCTCGTCTAAAAACCAACCCCCACTTTTGCCGACAATCTCCAGGAATTCAGCGAAGTCTTTTTGATTAACTATGTCAGAAATGTCGGCATAAACATTTCTGCCCGGCTTACTGAAAAGTTTGGATTGTTTCAAAAACAAGTTTTCAATTCCGGTACGGTCTTTAGTTATCCGGGCGGCAGCATCTTCTACAGATTCAGATTTTTTAACCCATCCTCCCGGCAGGCACCACTTTGTTATCAGCTTGTTTTTTATCAGCAGCAACTTCAATTCACCTGAATGATAGCCAAAAATCGCACAATCTACAGAAAGTCCGGGACGATAATCCAGGTAACCTTTGCCATAAAAATCACGTGCTTCCTCTAAGTTTTTCATTAAATATAAGTCAGTAAAAATTATTTCTTGAAATTCAATAAATATAAGAAAACTTCAACATATCTTTATTTCTTGAAATTCAATAAATATAATTTCCATAGAATTCAGAACCAAATATTTTAAATTATAAACTTTTCATCATGAAAATTAAATTTCTAAAATGCACACTGCTGTTCATTGGGTTAATATCTTTTTCGGCTAAAGTTCACGCACAGGGAAATCTACCGCAACTAGGGAAGAGCCCTATGGCTGAAGTTATAAAGGCGATGACCCTCGAAGAAAAAGCAAACCTGGTTGCAGGTAATGGGCTGTATATGCCTGGAGTCGACGCTCCGGGACTGTTTTTAAAGGAACCTAAGGGCGGCCAGGCCAGGTTGCCAGGCGCTGCGGGAAGCACATTTGCCATACCCAGGCTAGGCATTCCTTCCATCATTTTGTCTGATGGTACGTCGGGGGTGTATGTGTGGTACAGCGGCAAGGGTTACATTCATTATGCTACCTCATTTCCAACAGCTACATTGCTCGCCTCAACCTGGGATACCCTGACATTAAAAAAAGTCGGCACTTATTTCGGGCGCGAAGCAAAAGCATATGGTATCGACATCTTATTGGCGCCTGCAATAAACCTGCATCGCAACCCGCTTGGCGGCAGGAACTATGAATACTTTTCTGAGGATCCCATGATTGTTGGCAACCTTTCTGCAGCTATGATCGAAGGTTTTCAAAGTACTGGCATTGGCGCCTCAATAAAGCACTTCGCGGCAAATAACCAGGAAACCAACCGCATGACGGCTAACACAATAGTAAGTGAAAGGGCGATGCGGGAACTCTATTTGAGGGGTTTCGAGATCGCTGTAAAAAAATCAAAACCGTGGACAGTCATGACTTCATACAACCTCATAAATGGCACTTATACTTCGGAACGCCATGACCTGGTTACTGATATCCTTAGGAAAGAATGGGGGTTTAAAGGCTTTGTGATGACCGACTGGGCCGGCGGCAAAGATCCGGTTGCGCAGATGAAAGCAGGAAACAACCTGTTGATGCCGGGCACACCCGCGCAATCACAACAAATTGCCGAAGCTGTAAAAAGCGGAAAGTTAAGTGAGCAGGTGTTGAACGAAAACGTAGCACAGATCTTAAATATAATTCAACATTCGATTACGTTCAATGAATATCATATCTCCAATAAGCCCGACCTGGAATCGGGTGCTATTGTTGCGAAGGAAGCCGCAGAACAGGGTATGGTGCTGTTAAAGAATTATGACCAGGCCTTGCCTTTCGCACCGCAGATTCATACTATAGCTCTATTCGGAAATCATGGCTATAACCCGATTGGAGGAGGGGGCAGCGCTCCGTTTACAATTTCAATGCCCGAAGGCTTTGCCCGCTCGGGGTACTCCGTAGATGATAGTTTGCGAACAATGTATACAACTTTTCTAAATGAATGGAAGGCAAAACATCCTAAAAAGAACCTGATGGAAGAATATGCGCACCCATCACCCACTGTCGAAGAATATCCGCTAACAGATGAAAATATTTCAAAGAGTGCGGAGAACGATGATATTGCAGTGATCTCGATTGGACAAAAAACGGGAGAAGGGGCAGATAGAAAACCAGCGGATTTTTATTTAGGTGACAAGGAAAGGGAAATGATCAGCAGGGTTTCGGCAGCATTTCACCGTGTCCATAAAAAAGTGACCGTTGTACTGAATATTGCCGCACCCATCGGAGTTATGCAATGGCGGGACCAGGCAGATGCCATTTTGTTTGCCGGTGAACCCGGAATGGAAGGCGGCAGTGCGATTGCAGAAATACTAAGTGGCAAGGTGACCCCTTCCGGAAAACTGGCGACTACTTTCCCGAAAGAGTACGCAGATGTACCATCTGCCAATAGCTTCCCCGGAAAGGTACTCCCAGGAAAAACAACGGTTACCGCTGCGGGGAAATTAGATAATTTAGAGGTAACTTATGAAGAGGGTATCTATGTTGGTTACCGGTATTATAATACTTTTAAGGTGAAACCAGCTTATGAATTTGGTTTTGGCCTTTCTTATACAACTTTCTCGTACGGCAAGGTCAAAGTAAGCAGTGACAATTTCTTAGGTAAGATCACTGCTTCTCTAAACATTACGAATACCGGTTCAGTTCCGGGAAAAGAAGTTGTTGAGCTTTACCTTGCTGCACCGAAAGGAAAACTTGATAAGCCGTCCGAAGAATTGAAAGGCTTTGCAAAGACCAGAACATTAAAACCCGGTGAATCAGAAACAATCAGTATCACGCTTACACCCAAAGACCTTGCATCATATAACACTGACTCTTCGGCATGGATCGCCGATGCGGGTGAATACACTGTAAAAATTGGCGCTTCATCGCTCGATATTAAACAAAAGGCAAGTTTTTCTCTTAAAAAAGATTTAGTGGTGGAGAAAGATCATAAAGCGCTTACTCCCAAAGGGCTGATAAATGAGTTAAGAAAATAATTGTACCCTAAAAAAACGATGTTATGAAAATAAGAAATTTATACAGCCCGGACCATTTGAAGCAGTAAATTTATTGCTTGGCCTTTATATAAATAAGTTTAGCACAAATAACAGCAGATGTATATGTTGATAATCCATATAAAAGCGACATCAGCGATATCGAACACCCAACAAAATGAATAAATTCGATATTAGTTTTCTAAGTCCAGGTTTGGATGAAATAAAAGATGTCTTCTTCACTTGCGCCAATCGGCGCTTACCTAAAATTAATTGAGTAAAGCGAACAAGGCAATATTAAATTCAATTATCGCTTCAAAATAATAGTCAAAAGCAGAAGTAACAATGTCGAATCCTTCAAGGAAACTCTTAGCTGCTTTAAAGCCGACGTTACCTGATTTTCAACGGTCCGTTTTGATATATTTAGCCTGGCTGCGATCTCATCATTCGATAAATGCTCCAGCCTGCTCATGATAAAAATTTCTTTGCACCGGTTTGGAAGAAGTTCAAGATAAGAATGTAGTTGTTGAATTAATTCAGTTTGTTTTATATTTTCATCTCCCTGGTTATTGCAAAAATTGTCTGCTGTATCTTCAATATCTTGCAAGTATGATATTCGCGATGATTTTGCTGACCTCAAATAATTAAATACCTTAAACCTGGTTGACGCAGCAAGATATTTAGGGAACGATTCTATTTGTAACTGCTTCCTTTTATTCCACAAATAAATAAAAATATCCTGGATGATCTCTTCACAGGCATCTTTATCTTTCAGGAAGCTGTATGCATTCATAAACAGCTTTCGCCAGTAACGTTTGAATAGTACATTAAATGCCCTGAAGTCATCATCGACGATGGCCTCCCATAGCTCTGCATCTGTAGGGGTATTATTCAACATATAATTGGCTGGTTAAAATTATATTATTTAATCAACAATATACAAAAGCAATTCCTCAAAGATAATTACAATATTATGCACTGACAATGAGGATGTTGTGTTTGTGAAAAACTTTTTCTTCAGATTTTATGTGTGTTCACCTTTAAAAAAGTGCCTATACCATCAGAACCTAATAAGATTTTCATGGATCAGCAAGACTACATTAAGTTGTATGAGAAATTTCTTTCAGGAAAGTGTACTCCCGAAGAGAAAAGACTCCTGGACAACTACTTCGACGAGTTTGACCTTTTAGATATTCCATGGAATAAGGAGATAGGAGATCAGCAGGAAGTAGAGGATAAAATTTTTAACAACATAAGGCAAAAGGTTGATAGCCCATATGTTTTGCGAAGGTCCAAGCTAAAATGGATAGCTGTGGCTGCATCTGTTTTATTATTCACCTTTGGAAGCTTGTATTTTCTGAACCACCGGGACAAAAAGCTAACAGTAGCCACCAATAAACCAATAAATTTAAAAAACGACATTTTACCAGGTGGTAACAAAGCGATATTGACACTTGCTAACGGCAAACAGATCGTTTTAACCGATGCACACAATGGTACCCTGGCCCTACAACACAATACGGAAATTAAAAAGACAGCCGATGGTAAAATTGTATACACTATAAATAGCCCAGGTCCATCCGTTAATCAAAATTCAGGAATACAATATAATACCATAACAACGCCGCGGGGAGGTCAATATACTGTTGTCCTTCCAGATGGGAGTAAAGTATCGCTCAATGCAGCTTCATCTTTAACATATCCTGCTGCTTTTACTGGTGACGAACGAAAGGTTGAACTTACGGGTGAAGCCTATTTTGAAGTGACTCATAACCCTGTTAAACCATTTAAAGTAAGTAGTAATGGTCAGACAGTGGAAGTACTGGGCACACATTTTAATATCAATGCCTATAGCGACGAACGTACTGTCAAAACAACGCTTCTGGAAGGAGCTGTGAAAATAAGCAAGGGTAGCCGGATCGCTGTGCTCAAACCAGGCCAACAGACGCAAATAAGTAACAACGAATTGAATCCCGAAATAAATATAAACTCAAATGCGGATATAGAAGAAGCCGTTGCCTGGAAAAACGGGCTATTTATGTTTGACGGGGATAACATCCAGCATATTATGCGCATGGTATCGAGATGGTATGATGTTGACGTCCAATATAACGGGGCTATTCAGGATGATGCTTTTGGTGGTTCAGTTCCCCGGCTTGAAAACGTATCCGAAGTATTAAAAACACTGCAGTTAACGGGGAAGGTACATTTCAAAATTGAAGGAAGAAAGATAATTGTATCTAAATAAAAATAAACCTATGAGAATTTAATTAACCAATTGTCAAACCTAAAAACCAAAAAAGTATGAAGAAGACATTACGAAAACAGTTCTGAAGCAATCTCGGGTCTCAAAAAAAGACGTGAGGGTGTACCACCACCGTCACGCCCATAAGTTTGAGTTAACCCTTACCTGAAAATTATTCAGGAAAAATTATTGGTCTAATAAATCATTGTTTTAACCCAAACACACAAAAGTATGAAAATATATGCTTTTAACATAAGTATGCCTATACCCAGGCTGCCTAAAAAGTTTTTACTGGTTATGAAAATAACTGCCCTTCTTCTCTTAGTCGCTATTATGCAGGTCAGTGCATCTTCTTTCGCGCAGAAGATAAGCCTGTCCGAAGGTAACATCACCCTGAAAAAGTTATTCAAAGAAATCAGGAAGCAAAGCGGCTACAATTTTGTTTATACAGAAGGCATGCTCAAAAATGCTAAACCTGTCCATATCCAGGTGCGTTCAGCTTCTATTAATGAGACACTGGATCAAGTTTTTTCTGACCAGCCGCTGACCTATACGATTAGCAACAATACAGTTGTTATTAAAGAAAAAGAGTTACCCCCAAAAATAAAAACTTCACCTGCGCCGATCACAGTCAGCGGAATTGTTACAGATGAAAAAGGCGGGCCTTTGCCCGGTGTAACGGTGACTGTTGAAGAAACTAACTTATCGGTTTCTACGGATAAGGATGGAAAATATAGTATATCTGCTGATGGCAGGCAAGCTTTAATATTTTCTTTTGTCGGGTACAAAAAAACGAGGGTATTAATAAATAATAATCAGCTAATAAATATAACCTTGTTGCCGGTATTGACCGATTTAAACGAAGTAGTTGTAGTAGGTTACGGTACGCAAAAGAAAATTGATTTAACAGGCGCTGTAGCCACTGTAAGCAGCGATAAACTGGATAGCCGTCCATTAGTTAACCTTGCTGATGGTTTAAATGGATTGGTGCCAAATTTGAATGTTAATCTTAATGGGGGACAACCGGGCACTGGTGCCACATTTAATTTAAGGGGCTATACTACCATAGGCGCGAGTTCCAGTTCGAATCCGCTGATATTAGTTGATGGTGTGCAACGCGATCCGAACCTGATCGATCCAAATGATGTAGCCAGCGTGACTGTATTAAAGGATGCGGCGGCCGCAGCTATCTACGGAGGACGTGCAGCATTCGGTGTAATTTTGATTACCACGAAGGCAGCCAAAAAAGGGGCTACCCAAATAAGTTATTCAGGGTCTTATACCACTTCACGGCCTACCAAAGTACCTGAATACATTAATTCCCTGGACTACATTAATCTTTTCAATAGCGCTCAGCGAACTGGTGCCAAGAGCGGGGGCTATACTTCCAGCGATCCATTTACCACGCAGGATTCTACCATGATCGCTGCTTATTTTCACGATCCTGCACATAATCCGGACGCCTATATAGATCCGGGAAATCCTCAACGGTATAGATATGTAGGTAATACCGACTGGATGAAAGTGCTTTACCCGGGATGGGCTCCTCAGCAACAGCATTATTTATCCGTTTCAGGCGGGGAAGGAAAAACAAGCTATGTTGCCAGTATGGGTTATTTCAAACAGGATGGTTTGGAAAAATTGGCTAACCAGGTGTATAACAGGTATACTCCCAGCCTGAAAATTAATTCCGACGTTACGCCGTGGCTCACGTTCAATCTTAATATGTCCATGACGCACACGGATAATAATCAAAGTGCCTATACTTATCAAAGTAACCAGGGAGGATCATGGATACCTACAGACCTGCGCCCGGTAATGCCTATCTATAACCCTGATGGGAATTTTTCAGGTCAGGGCAATTATACTAACCCCCTGGCTGTAATCGATCAGAACGGCAGGGATATTGATTCCAGGAATGATTTCTGGACCACCGGCCGGATCATCCTCAAACCGGTTGATCACCTGACAATTACGTCAGACTATACCTGGAACAGCTATACCGACTATGACAAATCGCACATTATTGCTTTTAATGAATACGGCGTAGACGGAGCTTTTCTGGATGTGTTTCCGCATACCAATCCTTCAAGTGTTTCAGAATACAGGCAAAATAATAACTACAACGCCTTAAATGCTTATGTCACCTACGAGAATACTTTTAGCCAAAAGAATTATTTTAAAGCAATGGTGGGTTATAACCAGGAATACCAGCATTATGTATTAAGCAATATGACCGCAAAGAACCTGATCGATCCGAACTTGCCGGCCATAGGTACTAATAACGATCCCAAACCAACGGTTGGCGGCACCGAAACAGAATATGCCTTGATAGGTACCTTTTTCAGGCTTAATTATATATACGACAAGAGATACTTGCTGGAAGTTAACGGCAGGTATGATGGCACATCTCGCTTCCCGGCAAATGACCGGTACAAGCTTTCCCCGTCCGTATCGGCAGGATGGAATATTGCCGAAGAATCATTTATGGGGAACCTGAAAAATGTGATCAATGAATTGAAGTTGCGGGCATCTTACGGCCAATTACCTAACCAGCAAACATCAGGAAATATATCATCGGGAGCTCAGTACCCTTATATTGCTACCCAAGGCACCGGGACCGTCCAATATTTATTCAATAATCAGCCAGGTGTCACGGTCTACGCGCCGGGATTAATAAGCAATTCTCTAACCTGGGAAAAAGTACAGACCAAAAACATAGGGCTCGATTACGCTCTGTTTAATGATAAGCTGAGCGGTAGTTTTGATTATTTTATCACAGATACTAAGGATATGCTGGTTGCTGGTCAGCCATTACCCGCTGTATTGGGAACGGGAGCTCCGTTAAGAAATGCTGCTAACCTTCAAACCAAGGGATGGGAATTAAGTATAACCTGGAAGGATCGTATACTTAATAACCAGTTGTTTTATAGTGCAACGCTTGGACTATCTGATGCCTCAAGCACCATTACCAAATATGATCTTAACCCTGCTTACAGCATCCTTAGTAGCACTTACTATCCGGGAGAGAAGCTGGGCAATATATGGGGGTTTGAATCGCAGGGCTTTTACAAAACTGATGCTGAGGCAGCCGCAGTTGATAACTCGGCACTGGCTGGATATAAATGGCTCGCAGGGGACATAAAATATGCCGACCTTAACCACGACGGTAAGATCACTTACGGCAATAATACCCTCTCAGATCCTGGCGATCAGAAAATTATTGGCAACAGTACCCCACGCTACAAATTTGGATTTAACTTAAACCTGGCATATAAAAATTTCGACTTCGCCACCTTTGTCCAGGGAGTTTTAAAAGCGGATTACGCGCCAAATGATTATGTATTTTATGCATTCCAAGGTAACGAATGGAATATTCCGTATGGATATGCTACAAATTATTGGACACCGCAGAACCCCAATGCATATTTTGCACGTCCTCGTTTTAATGGTTCTGGCAATGAGCAACCCAATACCCATTATTTACAAAATGCGGCCTATGCAAGAGTAAAACAATTGACATTAGGGTATGCGCTGCCTGGTACATTAACCAGTAAGCTGCATGTTAAAAAAGTAAGAGTATATGTAACGGGTGCCAATCTGATCACCATCACTTCGCTCTTTAAAGGGTACGATCCTGAAATCGTTACGACTGGCCTTACCTCCCAAATTAGTCCGAATTTTCAAACTTACCCGATCAATAAATCGGTTTCATTCGGTTTACAGGCTACTTTATAGTAAAAGAGTTATTTGACAGGAACTTAAAGTTTATAAAGAAAATTAAAAATTACTCAAATGAAAACCAGATATATTATATACACGATATTTTTAGCGCTCACGGTTTTTGCATCGTGCAAAAAGGATAGTTTTCTAAACCGGTATCCCTTAAGCGACGTCAGTCCGCAAAAATTTTTTAAAGATGAAACCGATCTGCAATTGTATTGCAACCAGTATTATTCACAATTACCTTTACAATCTTTTGTGGACATGGATGATAACGCTGATGATAAGGCTAATTCATCAATTAATACATTTTTGGCAGGCACCTATACTGTTCCGACTACAGGAGGTGGCTGGGACTTTAGCTTTATCCGCACATGTAACTATTTCCTGGCAAATTATGCCAAAGCGAATGCCAGTGCGGATACCAAAAACATCTATGTAGGAGAAACTCTTTTCTTCCGTGCAAATGATTTTTGGGGTAAAGTAAAAATGTTTGGCGATGTGCCTTATATTAACCGGTATATTACGGATACTTCCAAAAGTGTGTTATATGGCACCAGGATGCCGCATAAGCAGGTGATGGATTCGGTATTGAAAGATATCAATTTTGCCGTTGATCACTTGCCGGTAAGCGCTGCTGACGGTCGCTTAAATAAATACATGGCGCTTGCACTAAAAGCGCGGATATGTCTTTGGGAGGGTACTTACCGCAAATATTTTGGCGCAGGCGATGAAACCTCCTATTTGCAAGCAGCTTCAGATGCAGCAGAACAGATCATGAATTCGGGCCAATATAGTATTTATACAACCGGGCATCCGCAGACAGATTATTATAACCTGTTCATCCAGGATGAGCTGCAGGGCAATCCAGAGGCCATTATGCCGATGCGTTACCTGACCACGGTGCTGATGAATAATTTTGACAGGCAATTGGGCGAAGCAGGTGACGGATACAGTAAGGATTTTGTGCAATCTTATTTATGTACTGATGGTTTACCTACCTCACTTAGCCCGCTATATAATGGAGATGATACGCCGGATGACGAGGCTACCAACCGTGATCCCAGGTATAAACAGGAGATCGCAACCCGTGGATTCGATTTTTTAAATGGGGATCTGATCACGTTGCCAAGGATAGGTACCTCGGTTACTTCAACCGGATATCAGCCCATCAAAGGACGCTCGTCCAGCATTGCTGCCTGGAACGCTGCCCAATCCACCTATGATGTATTTATTTTCAGGTATGCTGAAACATTACTAATTGAGGCTGAGGCACAAGCCGAATTGGGAACCTGTACACAGGCAACCCTGGATGCAACGATCAACAAACTGAGGGACCGGGCGGGAATGCCGCATATGATCATTGCAAACCTGGTAAGGGATCCTAAATCAAACTTCCCTGCCGTTCCTGTATTGATTGATGAGATACGCAGGGAACGACGAATAGAACTGGCATCAGAAGGCTTCCGTTTTGACGATTTGCACAGATGGCATGCCGGTACCCTGATCAACAATCCCGAAACAGCTCTCGGCATGAAACTTACACCGGCACTTAAGGCGCAATATCCGTCAGACCAGGTAAGCAGTATTGTAACCGATGCCAATAATTACATAGAGATATACCCGGGCTTTACCCGTGCATGGAACGATAAATTGTACCTGTATCCGTTACCGACCCAGGAACTGACCTTGAATCCTAACCTTAAGCAAAATCCGGGCTGGTAATAAATTATAAGGGTCAATTAATGACCCATTTACCAGTCCTTTTTTAATTGATTCACCACTATATGCAAAACTATTAAAGACTTGCATATAGTGGTTCAATATATTATGTGCCGAAAGATAAAAAGATATAACACGTCCAAAATGAATTATAAAAAACTACTCCTGCTATCCTTTGTAACAGCCCTTTTAAATGGTGCCAATGCTCAAACACCCGACTGGGAAAACGAGCAGATATTTGGCATCAATAAAGAGGCTGCTCATGCTACTTATACACCCTATGCCAATGTTAAACAGGCATTAAGGGATGTGGCTGAAGAATCGCCTTATTATTTTACACTGGATGGTAACTGGAAGTTTAACTGGGTGAAACAGCCCTCAGAAAGGCCGGTTGATTTTTATCGAACCGATTTTAATGATAGTCAATGGAAAATGATACCTGTCCCTTGTAATATGGAGCTACAGGGCTACGGGACGCCGATATATACCAATTTTACTTATCCTTTTAACCCAAATCCGCCAAAGGTGATCAGTACTGCACCTGCAGACTGGACCGTAAGCAAGGAGCCCAACCCGGTGGGCTCATACCGGCGCAGCTTTGATATTCCGGCCAACTGGGATGGTAAAGAAGTATTTGTACATTTTAACGGCGTGCAAAGCGCATTCTATATCTGGATAAACGGGCAAAAAGTAGGCTTCAGCGAAAACAGCATGAGCCCGGCGGAATTCAATATAACTAAGTATGTAAAACCCGGTAAAAACCTCGTTGCGGTAGAGGTATATAAATACAGCGCCGGCAGTTACCTGGAAGATCAGGATATGTTCAGGTTTAGCGGGATATTCAGGAGCGTATTTGTATATGCTACTCCCAAGGTGCACCTACGCGATTATTTTATGCAATCAGAACTTTCGGTCGGTTTCTCCTCAGCAAAATTCTTTGTCAATGCGGCTATAAAAAATTATGCACTAAAAAAGTCGGCGGCAGGAACCCTTGAAGTTAGTTTGTATCAAGCTGATGGCAAACTACTGAACAATGCTGTCTTTACATCAAAAACTTTTGCCTCGCTTACTGCAAATTCGGAACAATATTATCAGGTAGAGGGTCATGTAGATCATCCCCTGCTTTGGTCGGCAGAAGAACCTAACCTTTATAAAGTAATATTTACATTAAAAGATAAAAATGGAAATGTGCAGGAGGTGCTGGCATCAGAATTTGGATTTCGGAAGATTGAAATTAAAGACAGCCAATTGTTTGTAAATGGAAGAGCAGTGCTGCTCAAAGGGGTTAACCGGCACGAAGTGCATCCAAAATATGGTAAAACCGTACCATTGGCTACTATGATACGCGACATTGAATTGATGAAGCGATATAACATCAATACCGTCCGCACTTGTCATTACCCCGACGATCCGGCATGGTATAAACTGTGTGATGAATACGGGCTTTATGTCATAGATGAAGCCAACCTGGAAACACACGGCATGGGTGATAAACTTACCCGCGATCCTAAATGGAAACCGGCTTATGTTGACAGGGAGGTAAGGCTGGTGCAGCGCGATAAGAACCATCCCTCGGTGATTATATGGTCAATGGGCAATGAGTCATGGGGCGGCGAAAACTTTGTGGCAGGCAGGGCGGCGATACTGGACCTTGACCATTCGCGCCCGATACATTATGAAGGACAGAACGAAATAGCCGATATCGAATCGAGCATGTATCCGTCAGTCAGCACTTTGACCGAAGAAGGTGAAAAGCAATCAACAAAGCCTTTCTTCATGTGCGAATATGCACATGCCATGGGGAATGCCATAGGCGATCTGAAAGAATACTGGGATGCTATTGAATCGCATAAAAGATTAATAGGCGGCTGTATTTGGGAGTGGGTTGATCAGGGAGTAAATAAGGTAATCCCAGGGGACACTACTGGCAAGACCTTCTTTGCCTATGGAGGCGATTTTGGCGACAAACCCAACGATGGCACTTTCAGTATCAAAGGCCTTATAACTTCCGACCGGGAGATAAAACCTGAGATAGAAGAAGTAAAAAAAGTATACCAGTATGTGAAGATAAAGCCGGAAGATCTGCTCCATGGGAAGGTCAACATTACCAATAAGTACAGTTTTATCAACCTGGATAAATTTGACATCACCTGGTCGCTGGCCTCAGATGGAAAGACTATTCAATCAGGAGTACTGCCTGCCTTAAACCTGTCACCTGGTCAATCAGCAACTGCTATCGTTCCTTTCCACGCGCCCGTAATAACTCCGGGATCTGAATACTGGCTTAAAATAGAACTAAGATTACACGAAGATGCCTTATGGGCAAAAAAAGGTCATATAGTAGCCTGTGAACAACTCAGTGTTCCTTTCGCCACGATAGCAAAGGCAACAATTGCGCTCAGCGATCTTCCCGACTTGAACGTGACCCAAAACGATAAAACGGTAAATATTAGTGGAAAGGCGTTCGATTTGGTATTTGATAAAACAAGCGGAACAATCTCCTCGCTGGTATATGGAAACCACTCTGTAATTACAAAGCCGCAGGATGGGCCGATGTTTAACCTGTTCCGAGCACGTATGGACAACGACCGCACAAAAGAAAGAGGGCCTTATATAGAATGGGCGCAGGCCGGGTATGATAGTCTAAAATATACACTGAAAAGCCTCGACATAAAAGGGATAAATAATAAGAGCGTCACAGTTACTACCGTTACTGATGCAGCAACCCGTTCAGGATTTAAAGTCACAACTACCATCACCTATACCGTTTACGGAAATGGGTTTATAGAGGTGAGCGCCAAATTTAACCCCGGCAAAAATGACCTGGATATTCCTCGTTTAGGTTTAAGGTTATTCTTAAACCAACGGCTTGAAAATGTGGAGTGGTACGGCCGGGGACCTTTTGAAAACTACTCGGATAGAAAAGAGGGAGCAGATTTCGGGCAATATCAAAAAACTGTAAATGAAATGCTGGAACCTTATGAACGTCCACAGGGGATGGGTAATCGCGAGGATGTGCGCTGGGTTAAAATTGCTGATGAAGAGAACAACGGTATTGTAATAGTTGCAAATAGAAAATTAAATTTCACAACTCTGCATTATACCGATCAGGAGCTGGCCAAAGCGGAACATTTATACCAGCTAAAGCCACGTAAAGAAACCGTGCTGAGTTTGGATTACGAGCAACTGGGAATAGGTAATGCCAGTTGCGGACCAACGCCGCTGCCTCAGTATTATATTCCTGACGGCCCTGCTGTTATTTCATTCAGCATAAGGCCATATACATTGTTTAATGGTGATGTGGATGAATATTCCAGATCAGAAATAAAATAAGGCGCCCCCTATATAGATTAACTATGAATAAAATTATTTTTTTGCTTTTGCTGCTCCTATTATCAGAAGCGTGTGGGGCACAGACGGTTCAGCATATAACCGATCCTGTTGAATATATAAACCCTTTGATGGGCACTATGTCAAAACCGGAGTTATCTAACGGTAACACTTATCCCGCCATCGCACTGCCCTGGGGAATGAATACCTGGACGGCGCAAACAGGCAAAATGGGTGATGGCTGGCAATATACTTATGATGCTTATAAGATACGGGGCTTTAAACAAACCCATCAGCCATCGCCATGGATGAATGATTATGGCCAGTTTTCAATTCTGCCCGAGACAGGAAAAGTAAAACTGGATGAAAACGATCGTGCCAGCTGGTTTTCGCACAAGGCAGAAACAGCCAAACCTTATTACTACAACGTTTATCTGGCCGATTATAATGTTACCACTGAAATTACCCCAACAGAAAGGGCTGCAAATTTTAGGGTTACTTTCCCTAAAACAGATAGCGCCCATATTGTGATCGATGCATTTGATAAGGGTTCGTATATTAAAATACTCCCTGGTGAGCAGAAGATCATCGGCTACAGCACCCGGAACAGCGATGCGGTGCCGGGCAATTTCAAGGATTACTTTGTGATCTATATTGATAAACCGTTTAAATCAGCATCGATATGGCATGATAACAAGGTTGATGATAACCTGCTTGAACTTAAGGGAGATCATGTTGGCGCTGTTATCAGTTTTCAAACAGCAGGAAATGAGCAGGTGCATTTAAAAGTAGCATCGTCATTTATCAGCATAGAACAAGCCGAACTGAACCTGGAACGAGAGATCGGAAATGATAGCTTTGAAATCACCAAACAAAAGGCGATAGCAGTTTGGAGCAAAACTTTAAGCCGTATATCGGTTGAAGGCGGTACGGTTGATCAAACCCGTACATTTTATTCCTGCATGTACAGGATGCTGTTTTTCCCTAATAAAATGTATGAAATTGATGCTAAAGGACAGACCATGCATTATAGTCCCAACAATGGTAAGATATTGCCAGGTTATATGTTTGCCGGTACTGGTTTTTGGGATACTTTCCGCGCGCTTTACCCCTTCCTTAACTTGGTTTATCCAGGTATGGTTAAGGAGATGCAGGAAGGATTGATCAACGATTATAAAGAAGGTGGGTGGCTGCCCGAATGGTCGAGCCCGGGTTATGCTCAAAGCATGATCGGTAACAATTCAGCTTCCATCGTTGCAGAAGCATACCTGAAGGGATTGCGTGGTTATAATATAGATACTTTATACCAGGCACTGCTGCATGGCGCTAACAATGAAGGGCCATTGGAGGCTGTTGGCCGCAAAGGGGTAAAATATTACAATGAGCTTGGTTATGTGCCTTATGATGTAAAAATTAACGAAAGTGCTGCCCGTACGCTTGAATATGCTTATGATGATTTTGCCATTTATCAGTTAGGTAAAGCACTGAATCGCCCAAAAGAAGAAATTGAAGTGTATAGAAAACGTAGCTTGAATTACCAAAATCTATTTGACCCTTCGATAGGTTTAATGCGCGGTAAAAATAAGGATGGATCGTTTGAAAAACCTTTTAACCCATTTAAATGGGGAGATGCTTTTACCGAAGGGAACAGCTGGCATTATAGCTGGGCATCGCTGCATGATATGCAGGGCCTGATCAACCTGATGGGTGGAAAAAAACACTTTATTGGAAAACTGGATTCTGTATTTACACTTCCTCCTGTTTTTGACAACAGTTACTATGGCCAAACCATTCATGAGATCAGGGAGATGCAGATAGCTGGCATGGGGCAGTATGCGCACGGCAACCAACCTATACAACATATGCTCTACCTGTATAACTATGCCGGACAGCCCTGGAAAACCCAGTATTGGGTACGCGAAACCATGAATAAGTTATACAAAGCTACCCCGGATGGTTATTGCGGCGATGAGGATAACGGACAAACATCGGCATGGTACGTATTTTCGGCGATGGGCTTCTACCCGGTATGTCCGGTCAGCGGTCAATATGTACTTGGAGCACCACTATTTAAAAAAATTACCCTCAACCTGGAAAATGGAAAGGCTGTCGTAATCAATGCGCCTGATAATAATTCCAATAATAAGTATGTGAAGATGTTGGACTATAATGGTAAATCCTATGGATATAACTGGCTAAGCCATAAAGACCTGATGCAGGGAGCCGTTCTCAATTTCAAGATGTCTCCTGTTCCGAACAGGCAAAGAGGTATTAAGGAAGCGGATTTCCCTTACTCTTTGGCCAATGAAAAGTAATGAATATTAAAAGATTGTATTATAAAATGAAAAAGTTATTTGCTCTGTTATGTCTGCTAACAGCTTCGGTGAGATTGTTTGGCCAGGTGGCACCTAAACCCTATGGCGTATTGCCCACCGAAAGACAACTAAGATGGCATGAAATGGAGATGTACTGCCTGATCCACTTTGGCGCTAATACCTACTTGGATCACGAGTGGGGCTATGGCGATGAGGATCCCAAACTGATCAATCCAATTCAATTTAATGCCAAACAAATTGTTGGTGCTGCAAAAGCAGGAGGCTTTAAGGGTATTATTATAGTAGCCAAGCATCATGATGGTTTATGCCTTTGGCCAACCAAAACTACCACTCATAATATTTCTCAAAGCAATTGGAAAAACGGTAAAGGTGATATCCTCAAAGAGTATCAAATTGCATGCGAGCAGCTTGGAATGAAGTTAGGTGTTTATTGTTCTCCATGGGACAGGAATAACCCGGCATATGGCACACCGGCATATTTGCAAATTTATCGTGCCCAGCTCAAGGAGCTTTACAGCAATTACGGCCCTTTGTTTGCGTCATGGCACGATGGTGCCAATGGGGGCGACGGTTATTATGGCGGGGCAAAAGAAACCCGCAGTATTGACCGTACAACTTATTACGACTGGGATTCAACCTGGGCCATAACCCGTAAAATGCAGCCCGGTGCATTTATTTTTGGCGATGTGGGTCCGGATGCCCGATGGGTAGGAAATGAATTTGGCCATGCCGGCGAAACCTGCTGGGCCACTTATACGCCACATGCACCTGATGAAGGCAGAAAACCGGCAAATGGTTACGCCAAAACTGAGGAAGCGACAGAAGGCACGCGTAATGGAAAATACTGGATGCCTGCAGAGTGTGATGTGCCATTAAGACCGGGATGGTTTTACCATGCATCGCAAAACCCGCAGGTGAAAGCCCCATCAGAGCTGCTGGATCTTTATTACGAAAGCGTTGGGCGAGGGGCCGATCTGGACCTTGGCTTATCACCCAATAAAGAAGGGCTATTGGATGAAAGTGACGTTGTCTCGTTAAAGGAATTCGGCAATCTTTTGAAACAAACATTTGCTGTTAATCTTGCCAAAGGTGCCAGGCTAAAGGCCAGTAACATCAGGGGAAATAACACTGGTAAGTTTGGTCCACAGCTTTTATTGGACAACGACCGCTACACTTACTGGGCTACTGATGATAACGTTACCAAACCCGAGCTTACACTAGAATTGAGCGTCAAAAGGACATTTAACGTCATCCGTTTGCGGGAAAATATAAAATTAGGCCAGCGTATTGAAGCTGTAGCTATAGATGCCATGCTTAACGGTGAATGGAAAGAAATTGCAACAGCCACCAGTATCGGCTCAAACAGGTTGATCCGTCTGTCAAAAGATATTACAGCCACTAAGGTAAGGCTGCGCATTACAAACTCACCGGTTTGCATTGCCCTAAGTGATTTTGGTTTATATAAAGAGCCTATTCATTTAACAGCACCTGATATTATAAGAGAAAAATCCGGTAGGGTTCAGATCAAGTCCGTCAATAATAAATTGACTATACACTATACGCTGGACGGGAGTGAACCAACTTTAAATTCACCGTTTTACGGTGAAATATTTCCATTACCTGAGGGAGGTATTGTTAAGGCCAGATGTTTCAATAGTAATCGTTTGGCCGGCGATATAAGAACTGAAATATTTGGCGCTAGCAAAATAGGGTGGCACATTATTCAAGCGCCGGATGGCACTGATGCCAAAAATGTAATTGATGAGGATGAAAGTACCAATTGGGATACATTGACTTCCGGATTGCCATTTCCACAGGGAGTGAGCATTGATATGGGCGAAGAACAAATAATCAAAGCCTTTACCTATTTGCCGAGACAGGATGGAAAAGTAGATGGGTTAATTGATGAGTATGTTTTTTATGTCAGCAATAATGGAAACGATTGGGAGGTTGCCCGCAAAGGAGTTTTTTCAAACATGGAAGCAAATCCCGTGCAGCAATTGGTAATACTTGAAAAACCAACAAAAGCCCGTTATTTTAAATTTGAGGCATTGCATACCAATCATGGAAAAGGAGTATCTGTAGCTGAACTGGGCATTATTAAAAAATAAAGATTAAACTCTAAGCAAGCCCCGTTTTCGCACTGCGAAAACATGGTTTGCTCGTTTGTTTATCAATTTGAAAATTGTTCGACGACACAAATTCCAAAGAAAAAAAGGGGCTATGAAAATTGATCCGCAAATTATTGATGCACGGTTAAGTGATTGAATAACAATTGTAACAAATACCATTATGGAGATTTTTGCATTCTCCACGTCTGAGTGAAAGTTTAGAATGCGCATTATCCACGATAACAGCCGGCTCGTAATTATCCGGGCGCGTCGTACCACTTTCATATTTGCTAGTCAATCACTCACAGTTTCTTTTCTATGACCAGGGTTAATCTATCGACCTGACATGAATATTATTGAACACGGGCTTGGGCATGGAAATTTCAGTGATATTGACTTGAGCATTATTAAAAAAATCAACCAGGAGGTTCTGCACCTGCTCATTGGGTAACATATCTTCATGGCCGGCATATTTTACCAACAAGCTTAAACCTTGTGTAAACCCTTTTTTCACTAAGTGGGCATTTGCTTCGGGAGTGTTTCCATCCAACGAACCACTTATAAAAAGTGTTTTCACGTCACTCTTGAAAGCGGCCCTAAAACTGTCGCCAAGATCTAGTTCGCCCCAATAATTTTTACCGTAGATATCCGGATATTCATCGCGTTGCCCAGCAATGCTGTCTTGCCTTCAAGGGCAATCTGTTCGTAGCGTTGTTTTGTCGCACCCGATGCGGTGCGCATAACACCTACGGCGGAGGCATAGTTGCTATGAAATTGGTTATAACGCTTTTGCACATATTGTTGAAGCAAGGTGTAATCTCCTTTATCGATACCGTATAAAAGTGCCGGAAAGTAAACGATATCATAGGTGTCGCTTGCATCCAGCCGTAGGATAAGCTGAAGACCAAATTCTCCTACAGGTACATTTACGATTTGATCGGTCTTTGCATCATGGACCTTTACAAGTACCGGCTTATCCTTCAACTTTTGAAGTACCTTTTTTAGCAAAGATATCATATCCGGCACGTCTTTGTTGATAGCAGTATCCTGTTTGGCCAGGTTGGAGACTTTTTGAAGTTGCCGGTCATAATTAAAGGGCAGATGTTGCATATCATCAGGGCCCGAGACCCCGATAAGCGCCATTTGGTCAATCAACCCGGGATGTTGCTTTGCAACAGCCAATGCCAAATGTGTGCCATAACTTATGGCGAGTAAACAGAGCTTTTTTACGCCAAGAGCATTCCTCAAGTCGTTAATATCATCTGCATTCTGTACGGTATTGTATCCTTTAATATCAATTCCCCGTTTTCTCATGGTATCTGCACCCGCTTTGGCCTGCGAATCAGCAACGGAAATGATCTTATCACTCGATAGAAAAATATCTTTTATATCGGCAGATGGAACTTTGTAGACCAAAGAAGGCAAGCTTGCCCCTGTCCGCGTTGATCCAAAAGAATTACATCATGATTTTCCTGGAGCTTAAAAATGGGTTTTTGAAAAAACTCCTGCCTTAAATAATTTACTCCTGACTGTCCCGGGCCGCCGGCAAGAAACACTAATGGCGATAAATTACTGCCCGTTTTTGACGGAAACACAACCACTTTGAGCTGTATGATACTTGTTTTGGAAGCGAGCCGGTTTTCTGGCACACTAAGCATCGAAAGCCGATAGCTAGTGGTATCCCCTTTATAAGTGGCAAACTTTTGCGAATGCCACTCACCAAAACGTACCTGCAAATCGGTTTGTGCTGAACAGATTAAGTGCAGCAAAACAAAACCTGCTGTAAAAAAAACTCTTTTCATATATGTTAAGAATTAGAACTTATTATATTCTATGTTTTGAAAAATGGATATAATAACCACTGAAGATAATGAACGCTTTTTTATCTCTAAATACTATTTCTTAGCGGAGTTTGAAGGCTTTTCTCTTTCGTAACAGCCCGAACATAGTGAAGATCTGTCAAAATACTTCCGTAGCACAAAGAATTTCACTCCTTCAAATTTTTTTTTCCGAGGAAGTAAACTAAAAAATGAATGCTTTTTTAACTGATTTAAACCGTTTTAAACTTTATCAGAACTTTATCTGAAAAGAAAAAGGCTTTACAAAATTTTGTAAAGCCTTGATTTTCAGTGTGGAGAATATCGGAGTCGAACCGATGACCTCTTGCATGCCATGCAAGCGCTCTAGCCAGCTGAGCTAATCCCCCGTTGCGGATGGCAAAAGTAGTAAAAACTTGAACAATGACAAATTATATAACAATCAGAAATGTCGAGCATCCAATACTGAACATCGAATGATAAAATAAAATCAATCATTTCGAATATTCCGTGTTCAAAATTTCATTATTCGATATTTTTCGCTGAGAAATAGTTTTGACAAAACCTCTTAAAAACAGTAAAGCCCCTGATGGGCAGGGGCCTTTACTAACCAATTATAAACCTAAATTATGAGAAGACTTTGTTAAAATTTTATGGTGTAAAAGTAACACTATTAGTTGAAATGTAAAATATACATTTGTAATATTTTTGTCACCATTTTAAAGAACACCTGTTAACATTAAATTTACACTAACTAAACAACTAAAAATATGATAATTAACTAAATTTAGTTGCTTTTTTGTTGTTTATTTTTGCTTACGATGTAAAAGTAGATAAAAAATTTATAAAAGCAACAAATTTTTTAATAAAATCATTAAAAAGATAAAAATTGGATCATAAAACTTGAATAAAATTGCATTATTTCCTGATTTTTCGCCTTTTTAGTATGGTTATGATGTTATTTTTTTAAATATAATTTAATATTACTATCCTTTTGTCTCTAATCTTTTACAAAATGCGAGTTTTTGACCCTTATTTTGATAAAAAGGATCTTTGTGCTCAAAAATTTCAAAAAACAGCTTTTAATAATATATCTTAAGCCTGATTAACCCTCTTTGGATAGGTTTTACTGCAATACTTTCTTCTAAACAACAAATTTCTAAGAATATTACTTAAGACCAACAACTTTATTCCCAACCTTTATCACCTTTGCGCAAAATTCATCCTGCCTATATGGATAATGTTAAAAATCATACTCATCCCGAATTAACTCCGTCACTTTTATGGGTAATGGCCATTGCAACAGGGTTAATCGTTGCCAACCTGTACTATAATCAGCCATTGCTGGACGATATGGCACGAACTTTCAACGTGGGTAGCGGTAAAGCCGGGCAGGTAGGGGGGCTTACGCAATTGGGCTATGCAACCGGCATGCTTTTTATCGCACCGCTTGCCGATATGATGCGCCGCAAAAAATTGATCATGATGTGTTTGGCCTTAGCGACATTTGCTTTGGTGTTCGTAGGTATGTCTCCCGGCATTAATCTGCTAATAATAGCCAGTTATTTTGTAGGTATATTTTCCCTGGTCCCTCAGTTGCTGGTGCCAATGACTGCCCATTTAGCCAAACCTGTAGAGCGGGGCAGCAAAATTGGATTTGTAATGAGCGGTTTGCTGTTGGGTATCCTCCTTTCGCGTACCATAAGTGGATTTGTTGGTGCTCATTTTGGCTGGCGTGCTATGTTTTACATCGCGGCTGGCATTATGGTAGTAATATGGCTATTGTTGTTTTTTCTTTTACCTGAGGTAGAGCCTGAATATAATGGTACTTATAAAGCTTTAATGCGATCGATGGTTACCCTGGTAAAGGAAGAGCCCGCATTACGGGTCGCCTCAATAAGAGGTGCCTTATGCTTCGCATGCTTTAGTGCCTTTTGGGTTACATTGACTTTTTTGCTAAGGGAAAACTTTAATAAAGGTAGCGATATCGCAGGCTTATTCGGGCTGGTAGGAGCAGCGGGAGCCCTGGCTGCAGGTTTTATGGGTAAACTCAGCGATAAAATGGATGCTTACAAGCTTTCATTGCTCACCCTGTTATTAATAGTAGTCTCTTTTATAGGTTTCATTTTTTCTGCTCATAGTATTTGGGGATTGGTTATTTGGGTGATCGTCCTTGATATGGGTGTGCAGGCCACGCATATTTCTAACCAGTCGCTGATTTTTGCCCTGCGGCCGGAAGCCCGTAACCGCATTAATACCATTTATATGGTGACCTATTTTGTTGGCGGGGGTATCGGTACATATTTAGCCAGCCAGGCATGGGCGCATTATAAATGGACGGGCGTATGCATATTGGGCATCGCTTTATCTTCCATTGCAGTAATTGTTCACTTATTTAGCCATAGGATTGTACAAAAAATCAGGCGCGGTGTATAGTTAATTAGCTACTGCAACTACGATATTTCGCCACATCGGATAATCGTTTCTCCAAATACCATTTTTCATATCGGTATAAAAAATTGGTTTTCCTTTCGTTTTGTCGACCTTTTAATTGAAGCGATATTTTAATTCCCGTTGGTTTGATTTATGGCATAAGATTAGAGTTATAATTACCGTTATTGTTTGATATGGCGGATCCAAAGAAGAAAAAAACCGGAAGCGAAGAACAGGAGTGGGAAAACCCTCTTGATCCGGAAACACCGTCTGATAGCCGTGACGAGGAACAAATAATCCGTCAGTATAAAGAAGCAAAACGACGGAAGGATAACCTTACGGAAAAGGATCATATTGACAAGGAACCAAAAGCAGACTAAACACGTATAATAGTAATAACTCTTAAAACAATTTATGAAGAATCATAAAACGACCCCGGCCAGCAAATTATTAGCACGTTTCGATAAGGAATTGAAAATGCTTTTAGTAAATGATCTGAATAATAACAGAAGCGTTAAACATCACCTTTTAAATAATCAACAGGTAAGGTTACAGGTTCGCTAACCCCATCCTGCACTTATATACATCTACCTATTAAATTCTTTTTAAAATGTTATGAAACGATAGCGCTGCGTATTGTACGTGGCGCTATTTTTTTGAAGTGTAATGGATGATCAAACCGGCGGTTTTTTCCGAAGCGCCGGGTTTGCCCATTTTTTCGTGAAGTATTTTATATTTATCGAGCATTTTATCCCGGTAATCTCCACCTAATATCATGTTTAGTTCCTCATTGATCTTTTGCGGGTTGCAATCCTGCTGTATCAGTTCCTTTACTACACCGTCATCCATAATCAAATTAACCAGCGATATAAACCTGATTTTTACCAACGCTCTTGCTATGGTTATACTAACAGGATTTCCCTTATAAACTACGATTTGGGGCACACTAAACAACGCGGTTTCTAAAGTAGCTGTGCCCGATGCTACGATAGCTGCGTGGGCAATGTTAAGCAAATCGTAAGTGGCGTTGAATAAAACTTTGATACTGGTACCGTTTAAATATTGATCATAATAAGCTTTTTCAAATGATAGTGCTCCGGCTACAACAAACTCGTAATCCGGCCATTTTTTTGCTGCCGCGATCATGTCGGGCAACAGGCGGCTAATCTCCTGTCTTCGGCTGCCGGGTAGTAGCGCAATGATCTTTTTATCAGAAAGTTGATGATGTATATGAAAATCGGGGTCAGGTTTAAAAGCAGCGACCGCATCCAGCAAAGGATTGCCCACATAATCAACCTCCATACCCCATTGTTTATAAAAATCCACTTCGAAAGGCAGGATACAAAACAAATGATCAACTACCCTTTTGATCTTTAATACCCGTTTCTGGTTCCAGGCCCAAACTTTGGGCGATATATAATAGCAAACCAGTATGCCGTTAGCCTTAGCAAACTCAGCAATTTTTAAATTAAAGCCCGGAAAATCGATTAACACTAATACATCCGGCTGCCACTCAGCAATATCATCTTTGCAGAATTTCAGATTTTTCAGGATGGTACGCAGGTTGATCACCACCTCAGCAAAGCCCATAAATGCCATGTCAGCATAATGCTTTACCAACTCGCCACCTTCAGCCAGCATCAGATCGCCGCCAAAGAAGCGGAATTTTGCCTGTGGGTCTTTTTCTTTTAGGGCCTGCATCAAATTGGCCCCGTGCAGATCGCCGGAGGCCTCGCCGGCTACCAGGTAATATTTCATAGCCGTCAAATATTAAACTTCCAGTTATTGATCAATGGGATAGCGTGATGCGCCGTCATATCAAATTGCACCGGTACTACCGATACATAATTATTCTCCAATGCCCACACGTCGGTTTCTTCGCCGGTATCGTTTAATTGGAAGACCCCTGTGAGCCAGTAATAAGGGCGCTTGTGCGGGTCCATGCGCTCATCAAATTCTTCGGCCCATTTGGCATTGGCTTGGCGGCATATTTTAATGCCTTTTATATGATGAATGTTCGGGAAATTTACATTAAGCAGGGTAGATGCAGGTAATCCATTTTGCAGAACCTGCAGGGCTATCTCTTTTACATATTTTAAACAGTAACTAAAATCAGCTTGTAAAGTATAATCATCCAGCGAGAAACCGATAGAAGGGATGCTCTCAATAGCTCCTTCCACCGCTGCCGACATCGTGCCCGAATAGAGGATATTGATCGAGTTATTCAAACCATGATTGATACCCGAAACGCACAGATCTGGCTTTTTGCCTTTGAAAACTTTATTTACTGCCAGCTTTACGCAGTCAACAGGCGTACCTGAGCAGCGGTAACTTTCAATCCCCTCATAAATATCCACCTTGTCCAGGCGTAGCGGACTGCCAATGGTAATTGCATGACCCATACCCGATTGCGGGCTATCCGGAGCGACAACCACAACATTACCTATCTCTTTCATGGTATCCATTAAGGCTTTTATTCCGGGAGCGGTGATGCCGTCATCATTTACGACTAATATGGTGGGTTTGGAAGATTTCATTTCAGTACGAAATTAGTCTTTTATAAAATAGGTCGAAGAAATAAAACTAAAAAGCCCCGATTTCCTGGGGCATTTTAAGTTTTATAAGCTATTGATACATTTTACAAGGGTTACCCAGTTTTATTCAACTTTTACCTTTACTGAAGATGCCCAAAGTGCTTGTCTGTCAAAATTGTTTTTAAATTGCTTGATCAGGAAATCTTTATCGGCTGATATTTTTCCTGAAAAAACTTGCTGGCCGTTTACATTAACTATCACAGGGTTTTCTAGATTTACCATCACCGGGCTTATTAAAAGTTCTATTTCTGTAACCCTCGAGGTTTCAATATTAAAAGTGTTATTGTTATATGTTGCCTTAATTGCCGCATCCTTATTTAAATGGTAATAGTAAAGGGGGGCTTTTGTCCACACCTTGTCTCTTTTATTGTATAATTCAAAATTAAATGTTGAATGCCAGTCTGCAGCTTTTCGAGCGGTATCAATACCTGTAATCTTCAGCCAATTGCAAGAGTTATACAGGTCAGCCTTATCAGTTTCCCAGTAAACACTGGCACTATAGGGGTTTCTGCTTTCGCTGCTCATAAAGGCTAAAGAGTAAGCAACATCTTTATCCAGATGTTTATCTTCATGCTGATATCCGATGTATTCTTTGTATAGAATATTTGGATCGATCTTAATAAGCTCTTTAATGATTACCCGCGTTTGCTGAATAGGTCTGAGGTCGTCAAGATCCGAATGGACGATATATAAATGGGCATTTTTAACATTCCTGATGTAAAAGTCTTTTGCGAAAATATTATTAAGCATAGAATTGTAAGCTACAAAGCCGGCAAATATATCAGGGGAGTAAACGGCCAGGCCGATAGCGCCATCGGAGCCATCTGAATGACCAAAGGCAAAGATCTGGTTATCATCAATATTTAATATTTTCTTTAGCGAAACAAGAATGTTTGTTAAAGATTTAAAGGTCGGGTTTGGTGCCTTCCCATTTCTGCCGCCAAACTTGTTTACAACCCAGTCAAACTTTTTATCACGGTCTGCCACAGGTCTAACCACAATATAATCCTGCTTTTTTAAGGTGGAAAAGAGAACGTCAGCATCAAATTTATTAAGGCTGTCAATATCAGTGAAAAGACTTCTTCCAACTGCCCCGTGCAACATTAATATGCATGGCGACTTTTGTGTGCTTTTATAAGATGCGGGGATATATACCCGCAAAGGTACTTGTCCGAAAAGCGGGTCAGTATAATAGTAAATATATTCCTGCCCGGTTTGTGTAATTTCGGGGTACTGACGCCAACTATTTAATACCTTGTAAGTTGAGTCAGCATTTATCAATTTGTTTTGTAGTATTTGATCCAATATTTTACCGGAATTGTCAGGTAATGATAATTGAGCAAATTTATGTTGCGCAAATAGCTGATTCATTATGCTCAAAATGAAAATAAGCAATAATGTTTTTTGTAAAACAGGTTTCATAAATAAGGTTTAGCGTAAATGACGAAGTTAAAGTAAAAATGTTGCACGTATAAAAAAAGCCCCGGTTTCCCAGGGCTTACTAAGTTCTATAAACTGTTGATCCACTTTACCAGTTCATCCCGGCCTTTGCCGGTCTTTTTCTGGAGCTTTCCCAGCAGTTCATCGTCTTTTCCTTCTTCGCGAACCAGGTCGTCATCGGTCAGGTCGCCGTAGGCTTGTTTTATTTTCCCTTTCAGCTCGTTCCAGCCGCCTTTAATTTGTAATTTATCCATGATGTTTATTTGTTAGATGTTTTGTTAGAACATCTTTAAACATCATTTGGTTTGGAAATAGAACCAAGAGTCAGGAATCAAGAGCCAAGATTGACTTTTCCTGGCTCTTAACTCTTGGTTCTTGACTCTATCTACAGCGCTCCTGCCTTTATCTCCTCCACCACAGCCGGATCAAGCAAAGTAGACGTATCTCCTAAGTTAGAAGTATCTCCCTCAGCTATCTTGCGCAAAATACGGCGCATGATCTTGCCCGAACGGGTTTTAGGTAAGCCGGTTACAAACTGAATCTTATCGGGTTTGGCAATCGCACCGATGATGCGGGTAACGGTCATTAAAATATCCTTTCGGGTTAGTTCTTCATCACCATGCATATTGGGACTTACTACAAATGCATATACACCCTGTCCTTTTATATCATGTGGGTAACCTACAACGGCAGATTCCACTACGGTTGCGTGCATATTAATTGCATTTTCTACCTCGGCAGTGCCAATTCGGTGACCGGATACATTCAGCACGTCATCCACGCGCCCGGTGATGCGATAATAACCTTCTTCATCGCGGAGACAGCCGTCACCTGTAAAATATTTACCCGGGTAAGCTGCAAAATAAGTTTGGCGGCAGCGTTCGTGATCGCCATAGGTGGTACGCAGCATACCCGGCCAAGGGAATTTGATACATAAGTTACCGCTTACGCCATTGCCTTCAATTTCTTTTCCTGTCTCGTCCACCAATACGGGTTGAACACCAGGTAATGGTAAAGTAGCGTAGCTTGGTTTTGTTTTGGTTACCCCGGCTATAGGCGATATCATAATGCCGCCGGTTTCGGTTTGCCACCAGGTGTCTACTATCGGGCAGTTTTTGTGGCCCACATTCTCGTCAAACCAGTGCCAGGCTTCCTCGTTGATCGGTTCGCCTACCGAGCCTAATTTCTTTAATGAACTCAGGTCCTTATTCTTTACTACATCCGTACCAAAGCTCATCAAAGAGCGGATGGCAGTCGGTGCAGTATATAATATATTGACTTTATATTTTTCTACTATTTCCCAAAATCGTCCGGGACTTGGGTAGGTAGGTATACCCTCAAACATAAAGGTAGTAGCGCCTTGTGACAGCGGTCCGTACACAATATAAGAGTGCCCCGTAATCCAGCCAATATCGGCGGTGCAGAAAAATATCTCCCCCGGATTATATTGGAACACATTGGCAAAAGTATATCCTGCATAAACCATGTATCCGCCGCAGGTGTGTACCACACCTTTAGGTTTGCCGGTAGAGCCGGAAGTATACAGGATGAACAACATATCTTCGGCATCCATTTCTTCGGCCTCGCATAAAGTATTGCCCTGTGTTTCTACCTTTTTGATCTCATCTTCCCACCATACGTCACGGCTTTTGATCATGGAGATCGGTGTGCGGCTGCGCGTCAGCACGATCACTTTTTTTACCGAAGGGCATTGTACCAAAGCGTCATCAATCACATTTTTAAGCGGAATTTCTTTTGTCCCCCGAAAGCCGCCATCGGAAGTGATCACAATATTGCAGGTAGCATCCTTGATCCTGTCGGCAATAGATTGCGCCGAAAATCCACCAAATACTACCGAATGGATAGCGCCAATCCTGGCGCAGGCCAGCACCGCGATAGCCAGTTCAGGTACCATTGGCATATAGATACAGATACGATCGCCTTTGCGGGCACCATTGTTTTTAAGCACGTTGGCAAACTCGCAAACCTTTTCGTGCAGTTGGCGGTAGGTCAGTATCCGGTGATCCTCATTTGGATCGTTCGGTTCCCAGATGATGGCAGGCTTATCACCCAATTTTGGCAAGTGGCGGTCGAGGCAATTCTCGGTGATGTTCAGCTTTGCCCCCCTGAACCATTTTACATTGGGCTCGGTAAAGTTCCAGTCCAGCACTTTGAGCCAGGGCTTGCGCCATTGGAAATTACCCGCAATGTCGGCCCAAAACTCTTCGGGTTGTTCTACGCTTTTCTGATAGGCTTGTTGGTACTCTTCAAAAGAAGTGATCTTCATGATTGTATTTATTGATAAATGTTGTTGTGACTTGATGGTTGAACTCATTTCACTAAGCACAGCGGAATATCAAATAGTAAATTGGTGAGCGAAAATTAGTGATTTTCTGTTTAATGGACTAAATCAATCTGATATATCTGAATAATTTAATAATTTTATAACACCCAACCTAAATCTCCGGATATGAAAAAACTGATTTTTTTACTGGTGCTGCCTTTGGTTTTGTCTTTTCAGCAGGATAAAACAAAGCATATTGTCATAGTCGCTTACCGCGAACCTGAAATGATGTATGGAAATGTAAAACAGGTTATTGAGCTCAGGCCTGATAAAATAAAGAGTGATGAACTGCAATTATGTCCTTTTGATACGACAAATTTTGATAAGAGGGGAGACCCGATTGAAACCAAGTTGGGCATTAAGAACAGGCACTGCATGTTAATTACTTATAGCACCAAGTATGACGAGCATGGAAAGAGGTCGATAACAATAGTGGATGATGGCAATAAGAAAATTTATAGATTTGATAGCAATGACCATATTGTTAAGTCAGAAAACCATACGACCTCGTCACAGTTGTTAGATTATGATATCTATAAGTATGATAGCGCTGGAGATATAATGGAATCAGATCATTGTCGTGGGCCATATGGTTTCGGGCCATATGATTCTAAACCAACCAAGACGAAATTTGAGTGCGATTTAAATGGTTTCCTACTAAGTATAGGCGGGTTAACTTATAAATATCTGTCAACAGACGCAAACGGAAATTGGACAAAAAGAATCATGATAAAAGATCGCAACGAGTTGGACACTATTGAGCGAAAAATCACCTACTATTAGCTCTTCAAATCTTTTTCAAAATATTTTAAAAACACTGTTGAATATTTGACATTAAATCCTGATATTTGCAAACTCTTTTAAGAAAAGGGATTGAATTAAATCGATTGTCATGTCAAGAATTTGTGATTTAACAGGAAAAGGTTCACTGGTTGGTAATAATGTTTCTAACTCAAATGTTAAAACCAAGCGCAGGTTTCACCCTAATTTAAAGCTGAAGAAGTTTTATATTCCTGAAGAAGATAAGTGGATCACTTTAAAAGTATCTACTTCGGCTGTTAAAACCATCAGCAAAAATGGTATAACTGCCTGTATCAATAAATACGTTAAAAAAGGATACATTTAATAGGTTATACGTTTGACGTCATACGTTTTACGTTTGACTTCGATGCAGACCTAATTTGAAAATAGCGTAAAACGTACCACGTAATACGTACAACAAAATAAGAAGATGGCAAAAAAAGGCAACAGGGTTCAGGTAATATTAGAGTGCACCGAGCATAAAGAAAGCGGACTGCCAGGCATGTCTCGTTACATTACTACCAAGAACAAGAAAAATACTACTGAAAGACTGGAATTGAAAAAATTCAACCCGGTATTAAGAAAAGTAACCGTTCATAAAGAGATAAAATAAGTTATACGTTGAACGTTATACGTTGTACGTATGACAGTCGCGCAAATACATTGTTTAAAAAACGTAAAACGTCTAACGTAATACGTAAAACGTAAAATAACATGGCAAAGAAAGTAGTTGCAACCCTAAAAACAGGTAAAGGCAAAGAATATTCAAAAGTGATCACCATGGCTAAATCGCCAAAAACAGGTGCTTACTCATTCAAAGAAGTAATCGTACATAACGACCACGTTAAGGATGCGATTAATGCTGGTAAAGGTCACTAATCGGATCTGAAAGATATTTAAAAGCCGTCTTGTATTATACGAGAGGGCTTTTTTTATTAATGTGCAAATTTGCTGATATGCAGGTGTGCGAATGAACTGAAAAGGTAATAAATTGGATATCGATAGCATCTGCGCATTTACAAATCTGCATATTTGCACATTCTCACATCTGCACATTTAAACTATGGGATTATTTGATTTTTTTAAAAAGAAAGAAAGTACGCCGCAGGAACAGCAGGCGCTGGATACCGGTTTAGAAAAAACAAAGGACAACTTTTTTTCAAAGATCACTAAAGTGGTTGCGGGTAAATCAACGGTTGACGATGATGTGCTCGACGACCTCGAAGAAGTACTGGTAACCTCTGATGTTGGCGTAAGTACAACACTTAAGATCATCAAACGCATACAGGATCGGGTGGCGCGCGACAAATATGTGAGCACTTCCGAACTGAATAACCTGCTTCGTGATGAGATACAGAAATTATTGGCCGAAAACAACAGCAACGATTTCACCAATTTTGAATACGGTAATCACAAACCCTATGTGATCATGGTGGTTGGCGTGAATGGTGTAGGTAAAACCACCACTATTGGTAAGCTGGCGCACAAATTAAAACAGTCGGGCAATAAAGTGGTGATCGGCGCTGCAGATACTTTCCGCGCAGCGGCAGTTGAACAAATACAGTTATGGGGTGATCGGGTAGGTGTAAGGGTAGTGGCACAAGCCATGGGTTCCGACCCGGCATCGGTCGCCTTTGATACCCTTCGTTCGGCAGTTGCCAATGATGATGATGTAGCAATTATAGACACTGCCGGTCGTTTGCATAATAAAGTTGGTTTGATGAACGAACTAACCAAGATCAAAAATGTAATGGAAAAAGTGGTGCCCGGAGCACCACATGAGATATTACTGGTGCTGGATGCATCAACCGGGCAGAACGCCATTGAACAATGCAAACAATTTACCGAAGCGACTGCCGTAAATGCGCTTGCATTGACTAAACTAGATGGTACGGCGAAAGGTGGTGTGGTGATCGGTATATCAGACCAATTCCGGATACCGGTAAAATACATAGGTGTAGGCGAAGGCGCAGATCATTTACAATTATTTGATCGCAAAGCTTTTGTGGATAGCTTATTTAAACAATAGAAAATAAATTGTCATTGCATGGCGGTCATGCATAGTTCGCGATTGCTTCGTTCCTCGCAATGACATAGTACATATATGAAGACAAAAGGGATAGATCAGCTGCAGAAGAATAATAAGCCGCGTATCAACGTAGTGACGTTAGGTTGTTCGAAAAATACATACGACTCCGAAGTATTGATGGGCCAGCTCAAAGGCAATAGTTTTGATGTGGTACATGAGGCTGATAAGGTAAGCAGTGACGATATCATTGTGATTAATACCTGCGGGTTTATTGATAATGCCAAACAGGAGTCTATAGATACTATACTGCAATACAGTGAGCTTAAAGAGCAGGGAAAAGTAGGAAAGGTAATCGTTACCGGATGTCTGTCGGAACGCTACAAGCCAGAACTTGAGGCTGAAATTACTAATGTGGATTCATGGTTCGGTACCAATGATCTGCAAAACCTGTTGAGTACTTTAGGAGCAAATTATCGTCATGAATTGATAGGTGAACGCCTTTTAACTACTCCTTCTCATTTTGCTTATTTCAAGATTGCTGAAGGCTGTAATCGCCCATGTTCATTTTGTGCTATACCCCTGATGCGCGGCAAGCACGTGACCAAACCAATTGAGGAACTGGTTAATGAAGCCCAGCACCTGGTTAAAAACGGTACAAAAGAATTAATACTAATTGCGCAGGATCTTACCTATTATGGTCTGGACCTTTACGGTAAACGCAACCTTGACGAACTGCTTCGCCGCTTATCAGATGTAAACGGTGTGGAGTGGATCCGCTTGCAATATGCCTATCCTTCCGGCTTCCCTATGGAAATACTGGATGTGATGAACGAGCGCGAAAATATTTGTACATACCTGGATATGCCCCTGCAGCACATCAGCGATAATATGCTGAAGTCTATGCGCCGTGGCATTACCAAACAAAAAAGCATCGAGCTGGTGAACGAAATTCGTGATAAAGTTCCCGGCATTGCTATGCGTACTACGCTGATTACCGGGTATCCCGGCGAAACTGAACAGGATTTTGAAGAGATGCAGCAATGGGTAAAAGAAACTCGTTTTGACCGTTTGGGCTGCTTTACTTATTCGCACGAGGAAAAAACTCATGCCCACTCATTGGTGGATGATGTCCCTGAAGAAGTAAAGCAAGATCGTGCCGATGCTATAATGGAGATACAGCAAGGTATTTCTTATGAAAAGAACCAGGAAAAGATAGGCCAAACCTACAAAGTCCTGATTGACAAGAAAGATGGAAATTACTTTGTTGGCCGTACGGAATTTGACTCGCCCGAAGTAGATAATGAGGTTTTGATTGATGCCAGCAAGCACTACGCTACTATCGGTAGCTTTATTAACGTGAAGATTGACAGCGCCGAAGACTTCGATCTTTATGGACAAATTGTAAAATAACAGGATTTTAGCGGGGCTATTGTTGTTTTAACATTATAAAATCTAATTTCGGAGAATAAATAATGTTATTCGGGATGATCGAATCATTAGATAAATTACCAAATCCGAAATTGAACATCCGAAATTCGAAATCAGATATAATGGATGCCGCCTGTATAGACTACAAAGAAACCGGTTATTTCTCACAAACGGTTATTGATTACCTGGAAGATAAGTCCGACTTAAGGCTCTTTTATAGTCACAGACCCGATTGGGATGGCTTTAAGTCGTTGCTTCAAAACAAAAAAGTAACCGCCGACAGAGCATTGTTAGCAAAAGTACTGACCGAGCAATATAAACCGATCTCACTACTCACTACTCACTACTCACAACAGGTACAAAATAATATCGATTTACTCAAATCGCCTAATACATATACTATCACTACCGGCCACCAGCTCAATATTTTTGCCGGGCCGCTTTATTTTATATACAAGATTGTTACGGCTATTAAGCTGGCAAGCCAATTAAAAGAGAAGTTCCCGGATAAAAATTTTGTCCCGGTTTATTGGATGGCTTCCGAGGATCACGATTTTGCCGAGATCAATTATACCGATATAGGTGGTAAAAAAGTGCATTGGTGGTACGAAGCCTCAGGGGCTACCGGGCGCATCAATCCTGTTACCATGCGCCAGGCGTTGAACCAGTACAAAGGAGTATTGGGTTTGGATCATCATGCCAGTGAACTAGCTGAAATTGTAGAAACAGCCTACACCAAATTTGATAGACTGGCGGATGCGACACGATATTTGGTGAATGCATTATTTGGCGAATATGGTTTGGTGATTATTGATGCGGATGATCACGGGTTGAAAAAGCAATTCGCGCACATTATTGAAGAAGATATTATTGAGCAACATAGCTCAAAAAATATCGAGACCACCAATGAGCAGCTGAAAAAACTGCATGTGCACATACAGGTTAATCCGCGCGAGATCAACTTCTTCTACCTGAGTGATGGCCTGCGCGAACGTATTGTTTTTGAGGATGGTGTTTACAAAGTGCTGAATACCGAGATCAGTTTTACCAAAGAAGAATTACAAAAGGAAATTAATAGTAAACCGGAGCATTTCAGCCCGAACGTGGTGATGCGTCCGCTTTACCAGGAGTATATTTTACCGAATATTGCCTACGTTGGCGGTGGTGCCGAGGTCGTTTATTGGCTCGAATTGAAATCCAATTTCGAGCAATATAAAGTTGATTTCCCGATACTAATTCTCCGCAATTCGGGCCTTGTGATCCCAAAACAATCAGCCTCGAAAATAGCGAGGATGGAACTGTTGCCTTGTGAAATATTTAAAAGCACAGATACCATCAAAACCGGCTGGATAAAAGTGCATAGTGATCACGAATTGTCTCTAAGGGAAGAGTGGAGCGAACTGCAGCAAATCCTCGAAAAAATAAAGCAGCGCTCCATCAAGATCGATCCAACGCTGGCACAGTCAACAAGCGCAGTACAGGCCAGGCTGGCACATGCGATTGATAACCTGGAAAAGAAATTGATCAGGGCCGAAAAGAAAAATTATCAGACCCGCCTGGAGCAGATCGATCATATCAAAGCTGAACTTTTCCCGAAAGACAGCCTGCAGGAGCGCAGCGAAAATTTTGGCTTATTCTATGTAAAATGGGGACAATCCTTCATCGATGAACTCATCCGCCATTTCGAGCCACTGGATTTTAAGTTTACTGTACTGACGGAAAAATAATGTTTAAGTCTACTATACTAACCCTTCCCGGTATTGGCGGATCAGGTCCGCAGCATTGGCAATCCCTTTGGGAAAAAGAATATAGTTTTATCAGGATTGAACAAAAAGATTGGGCTACACCTGTTCGTGCTGATTGGGTGACAAATATCCAAAATGCAGTATCAAAGTATGACCCGCAGGATATAATATTAGTTGGGCATAGTGCTGTTTGCGGGGCAATAATTGATTGGGTGCAACAGTATCAAACTAAAATAAAAGGCGCATTATTAGTTGCCCCGGCGGATGCGGATGCTGCTACTTTTCCACCGGGAACAGCGGGATTTTCTCCAATTCCTTTGATCAGATTACCATTTCCTTCCATAGTGGTAACCAGTACCAACGATTATTTCGTCACTGTTGACCGTGCAAAGCAATTTGCTGATGCATGGAGCAGCGAATTCATTAATATTGGCGAGGCCGGACATATTAATGTTGCTTCAGGTTATGGCCAGTGGGATGCGGGACTTGAAATATTGAAGAGATTAGAGAATATCTGAAAGTAGAGACGAGATGCACCGCGTCTCTACTTAACTATATTATATTTCTTTAACAACCTGATCACTGCATCATGCGGCAGAGCATAGGCCTTATTCCCGTTGATGCCTTCCATCGTATCTGCTGCAACCATGGCATTAATAATGGCTTCCTGTACAGACTGCACCGTCGCCTCAAACAGAGGATTGATCTCGTCGTTGGATAGCATCTCAACCTTTGCATCATCCTTCCGGTTAAATGCATCCGGGTTTGCGGTTGAAAAGGCAATAAAGATATCTCCTGAGCTGTTTTCTCCTCTTCCGCCTACAATACCTACCCCAAGCGGCACACGTGCAGCTATTCTTTTGAGCTGATGTGGTAGTAACGGCGCGTCAGTCGCCACCACAACTATAATAGAACCTTGTCCTTCATCCTTTTTATATTGCGGCGGGGCGACTAATATTGTTTTCAGCGTATCCATTAATTCTTTTCCTACAGGCACGCCTGCTATAGTAAGGTTTGCCCTGCGCCCAAAGTTAGATTGCACCAGAACCCCTACCGTATACTGTTTTTTACCGATAGTAATCACTCTCGACGCAGTACCCGTTCCCCCTTTAAAACCCAGGCACATCATTCCGGTTCCCCCGCCTATATTGCCTTCCTTTAGCGGCCCTGATTTTGCTGAATCCAAAGCCTCATAAGCATTGCTCTCCTTTACATGAAAGCCGTAGATATCATTTAGAAAACCGTCATACGTCTCGGCTACCACAGGGTAGGTATACCAAAAATCTTCATTGTACCACTTTCTGTCAACGAACCATTTCAGCACTGCGTCCCTGACAGTTCCCACGCTATTGGTATTGGTGATCATCACAGGTGTTTCCAAAAAGCCGGATTCAGTAACCCAGGTGGTCCCCGTCATCTCGCCATTACCGTTCAGGGTATACCAGTTGGCAAACACGGGGTGATGGTTAACCTTGCCATTGGGAAAAATAGCAGTGACGCCTGTTCTTACCGGCCCTTTACCAATATGATCTTTACCCGATCCGCTGATGATGGTACTGTATCCAACCTCAACTCCCGCTACATCGGTGATGGCATTGTATTTACCCGGTATGCCATTGAATGGGATACCGATATCTCGGGCACGTGGTTTTTGGGAATAAGCAATATTAGTTAGAAAGCCAAGGGCGGTAATTAAAGCATAATGCTTAAGTCTGCTGCAGTGCATAGGGTTATGGGTTAATGATTTAAATATACCTAAATCGTGCTAATCCATTCGTGAAATGAGACAAGCAGGTAAAAGAAAATATTATCTTTGGTTGCTCGTCGTAAACATAGCATTTACGAATAACGTACAAGTACCTGTTGATACCTTAAGATTTGAGACAAGTTTCCTTTTTGAAGCAATTTCTTTATACCGCAATGCTGTTGCTGGTTATAGGTATTATTGGCTCCTGTAATAAAGCCGATGTCAAAATAATCCCGGGAAAATATGACCCTAATAGCACAGGCGTTAATCCTGGTCACACGGGTACAAATGGCACTGGGGGCAGTACCGGTACGACAGATTCAACAACAACTACAACCCTTTTTTCATCACCTGCCGATGTTGCTGTAGACGCGACAGGCAACCTGTACGTGGCTGATTTTTGGAATAACCGGATACAAAAAATAACGCCCGCAGGTGTAGTGTCTACCCTGGCGGGCACCGGCAATATTGGCGCTATTAATGGCATAGGTAAACTGGCATCGTTTAATGGCCCATCGGGTGTCGCTGTTGACGGCAGTGGTAATGTCTATGTAGCCGACTCTGGTAATAATCTTATCCGGAAAATAACATCCGATGGAACAGTAAGTACACTGGCGGGAACAGTAGTAGCCGTGGATACAAGTAATACAATCACCAGCGCGCCTCTTTTTTCCGGGCCAAGCGGAGTAGCAGTGGATGCTTCAGGAAACGTTTATGTTGCAGATGCGGGCAATAACAGGATATGTGTAGTCAGTCCGTCCGGTGTAACCAGGACTCTTGCTGGTAAAGGCGGTGCCGGGTCAAATAATGGAGCAGGTGCCTCTGCTACTTTTGATAATCCTACCGGTGTCGCGGTAGATGTATCGGGTAACGTGTATGTTGCTGACCTTTTGAATAATATGATCCGGAAGATATCCCCAGCCGGGTTAGTATCAACCCTGGCAGGTAATGGTTCTATTGGTTCAAAAGATGGAATAGATACTGCAGCGAGATTTTATTTTCCAAACAGTCTTGCGGTAGATGCATCAGGAAACGTTTATGTAACGGATGATATTAATAACCTGATACGCGAGATAGCACCTGATGGGACAGTCACGACATTGGCGGGAAGCGGTGTAACAGGGGCTCAGAACGGTACCGGCACGGCGGCTTCTTTTAATGACCCTGCCGGAATTACAGTTGATGCATCCGGCAATTTATACGTGGCAGATGCGAACAATAACCTGATCCGGAAAATAACATCCGGTGGGGTAGTAAGCACAGTAGCCGGTTCCTTATCGACGACTGCATTAAGACGTATATTGCCAAAGCTTTATTATCATACAGGCAAAGCGTTGAATAATAAACCCGGCCTGGTGAATAGGTTGCGTTAAGTAAATCAATAGCATAAGGTTGTTATATTTGCGCGTATGCTCGTCTCTGAATCCACCCTGCGCAGTTTTACTGAAAATATATTTACAGCCATGGGCTGCAACGCCGAACATTCCGTACTTGCAGCTGATGTGCTGATCAAATCCGATCTCCGTGGGATCGATTCACATGGTGTAGCACGACTAAAGGGTTATGTGCGATTATGGGAGAAAAAACGCATCAACACCAAACCGGATATTAAAATAGTACACGAAACCCCTACCACGGCAACCGTTGATGGCGATGCTGGCCTGGGTCTGATAGTGGCACCTTTTGCTATGAAAGTAGCCATCGAAAAAGCCGGGAAATATGGATCAGGCTGGGTATCGGTACGCAATTCCAACCATTTTGGTATTGCCGGTTATCACGCATTGATGGCGGTAGAAAAGGATATGATCGGTTTTGCTATGACCAACGCCAGCCCGCTGGTTGCGCCAACCTTTTCAAGTGAGCGCTTATTGGGCACTAACCCCATGTGTTATGCTTTTCCTGCCGGAAAATACCCGCCGGTTATTGTGGATATGGCAACCTCTGCCGCAGCAAATGGTAAATTGGAAATAGCCCAGCGTTTGGGCAAGCAGGTTCCGGAAGGGTGGATACAGGATAAACAGGGTAGTAGTACATCTGATCCGCACGCATTAAAATCTGGTGGAGCGTTGTTGCCGTTGGGCAGCGACCGTGATCATGGCAGTCATAAAGGGTTTGGATTGAGTGCCACAGTCGATATACTTTCAGCAGTTTTATCAGGTGCTAATTATGGTCCCTGGGTACCACCTTTTGTTGCATTTTTAGACCCAACGGATGATCCGGTAGGAGAAGGCATAGGACATTTTTTAGGCGCCATGCGGGTGGATGGTTTCCGCCCGGTAGATGAGTTCAAATTGCATATGGATAACTGGATCAACCGCTTTAAATCATCAGCTACTATTGATCCTGATCAGAAAGTGATCATTCCCGGTGAACCGGAAACAGACGCTGAGGCAGACAGGAAAGTAAATGGTATACCACTGGTAGACGCCGTGGTGAAGGATTTGAATGAACTGGCGGAGAGGTTTGGGGTAAAGCAGTTGGAATGACATCTTTTTATAATTCCGCAATCGAACTTCCGAATTCCGCAATCCTAATGTATTCCCTTAAATATCCTGCTCCAGCGAATGGAATTTAAGAAGCTTCCTGCCGAATCAGTGCTCATCCAGATAAATAAAGCTTTACCTACAATGTGATCTTCCGGAACAAATCCCCAGAACCGCGAATCTTCTGAATTGTGGCGGTTATCGCCCATCATCCAGTAATAGTTCTGTTTAAAAGTGTAAGTGTTTGTCTTTTTACCGTTGATCACAATATCGTTCCCTTCTATCTCCAGTTTGTTGTTTTCATAAACCTGTATAACACGCCTGTAGACCGGGAAGGTCAGGCTGTTAAGTTTTACTGTCCAGCCCGCTTTGGGGACAATGATTGGTCCGTAATTATCAACGTTCCATTTCAGATATGGATCATGCGGGAATTCTTCCGGGTTAAAGATGCCTTTCGGCTGAAAGTATTCAGTTATCGATTTAATATTAGCATATTTTTTTAATGCCGTTGCCGACTGGCGGGTCATCAGCATTTCGTAGTCATTCTGGCCATACTGGCTGGCGGGGAAAATATGCAAATCGGTTAATATCTGCGGATTGATCGAGGTGCCATCGGTATGTACTATGTAAGATGGTTGTCCATGCTCCGGGTTTGGCATCGCCTTGCCATTAACAAATACCTGCGCATTAATAATCGATAGTGTATCTCCGGGTGTCGCCTGGCAACGCTTGATATAGTTGTCTGCCTTATCAACCGGCCGGAAATAAGGGGAATCAGTTTGCACAGGGAAGTTAAACACCACTACATCGCCCTTTTTTACATCACTGAAACCTGGCAACCGATAGTAAGGCAATTTTATAATATCAGAATAAGATTTAGTGCCGATAAGCGGCATAGTATTTTGGGCGAATGGGAAAGAAAGCGGGGTCATCGGCAACCGAGGGCCGTAGTTTACTTTACTCACAAATAAATAATCGCCGACCAAAAGGGTGCTTTCCATTGATCCGCTGGGAATCACATAAGCCTCGATAAAAAAAGTACGGATAATTGTTGCAGCAACTACCGCAAAAACGATGGCCTCAGTCCATTCGCGCGCTGATGATTTTTTTAATTGCTTATCATATTCTTCCCTGAAATCGTCGCTGGCAGATGGTCCGAGGTATTTTGTTTCTTTATCAAATCCCCATTTGGGCAGATAAATAAAACTTAATACAACGCCGGCAGATATTTCTCTGAATGTGAATTTACCATAGGATTTAAGAAAATCAACTAGAATACCTATCCCGATTAAAAAGTTAATACCCGGAATAAGCATCAAAATCAGCCACCACCCGGGACGGCCGCTTAGTTTGATCATATAATAACAATTGTAAATAGGGATCAAAGCAAGTAAGCCGGGTACGCTTGCTTTTTTAAACAATCCCCATAAGCCAACATAAGGCAATATGATGAGTACGATAAAGGCTACTGCAAATTCAACAATATTCAAATTTTATACGTTTTGATAATCAAACATTTGCACATTATCACATTTGCATATCTGCACATCAGTGTACCCCTCTGAACAACCTGCTCCACCTGATCTTACTCAGGAACGAGCCATTGTCATCCATACTCATCCAGATAAATAAGGCTTTGCCTACAATATGATCCTCCGGTACAAAACCCCAGTAGCGGGAATCCTCAGAGTCGTGACGGTTATCGCCCATCATCCAGTAGTAGTTCATTTTGAAGGTATAGGAATCAGCTTTTTTGCCATTGATGAGTATATCGTTACCGGCAAGCTGAACTTTATTATGCTCGTAGACCTCAATAGCGCGTTCATATAGCGGGAACGTCATACTGTCCAGATTAACTGTCCACCCTTTTTTAGGAATGATGATCGGGCCAAAATTATCCGGATTCCATTTATAATCAGGTAGTTTTTTGTCTTGCAAAACATTGATTGGATATTTGCTCGGGAAAACAGCGTTCTGCGGATCACTACCTTTTGGCCTGATATTAGGCGTTATTGATTTGATATACGAAGCGCTTTTCAAAGTGGCAGCTGCATCTTTTGTCATGGTCGGGTTAGTGAACCCTTCATAATCGGATATCTGCAAGTTTTCCTTCACCTGTGGATTAAGCGGCATACCGGTTGTATTAACTACAGTATAATCGATCTGCTCTCCCGGTGGATTTGGGGCAGCTTTGCCATTTACATATACCTGTGCATCAACCACGCTTAAAGTATCACCCGGTGCGCCCTGGCAGCGTTTAATGTAGTTTTCGCGCTTATCCACAGGACGGCTAAGCGGCGAATCGGCATCCATGGGGTAATTAAATACGACAACATCGCCCTTTTTTATCTCCTGCAGGCCCGGTAAGCGGTAGTAGGGGAGTTCAAGACCATCCCAATAGGCCTTGGTTCCTATCAGCGGCATGGTATGATGTGCAAACGGAAACGCAATGGGCGTCATCGGTAAGCGCGGACCGTAATTTACTTTGCTCACAAACAGGAAATCGCCTACCAGCAATGATCTTTCCATTGATGGAGTTGGAATAGTATATGCCTCAATAAAAAAAGTACGAATCAGGGTTGCGGCAATTACTGCAAAGACGATGGCTTCTGTCCATTCACGGCTGGTAGATTTCTTTAATGTCTTCTTATATTTCTCTTTGAATTCAGGGCTTGCTGATGGGCCTAAGTATTTTGTTTCCTTATCAAGCCCCCATTTTAGAAAGTAAATGAATGGAAGTAACAGACATGCGGCCTGTTCACGTAGTGTAAACTTCCCATAAGATTTAATAAAATCGATTATGATACCAATAATTACTAAAAAGTTGATGCCGGGAATAAAAAGTAATATTAACCACCATTTAGGGCGTCCGCTTAGTTTTAGCATTACGTAATAGTCATAAATTGGAACAATAGCCTGCCAGCCTGGGCGACCGGCTTTTTGGAACAACTTCCAATAACCAATGGATGGTAATATGATTAGTATTATAAATGCAATTACAAACTCAACTATGTTCACTGTGTTAATTTTTTAAATGAAGGTCTATACTTATTAAATATCAAAATCGAACATTTCCTCAATGGAGAAAAAGCCCTTTTTATTGTGAACCCATTCGGCAGCAAGCACTGCACCTAAAGCAAATCCATTACGGTTATGAGCGGTATGCTTAAATTCTATCGTGTCCACCTCCGAATCGTAAATTACCGTATGGGTGCCCGGTACGCTGTCAATACGGAATGACTCTATCAGCACCTGGTCGTTTTTGATATTGCTGTCATCCGCATCATTGCCTTCGGCGGTTAAAACGTTTACCCATTCTTTTTTGCTGTCCAGGCTTTCTATTATCCCCTCGGCTATAGTGATTGCGGTACCGCTTGGCGAATCCAGTTTTTGAGTGTGATGGATTTCCTCTACCTGTACATCATAGTAAGGGTAGTTATTCATCAGCTTTGCCAGTTTGCGGTTAATGTGAAAGAAGATATTTACCCCAACGCTGAAATTTGTGGCATATAACAGCGTGTTGCCGCCTTGTTCACATTTCTGTTTCACCTTGTCCAGGTGTTCATACCAGCCGGTAGTGCCCACAATTACCGGCACATTGGCGTCAAAACAATGTTGTATGTTATTTAAAACCGAAGCTGGTGTGGTGAATTCAATGATGGCATCGGCCTTTTTTAAATTTTCGGCGGTAAGCTCGTCCTGGTTATTATAATCAATTTTTAGTACGATGTTGTGTTTACGGTCAATGGCAATCTTCTCGATGATTTTGCCCATTTTTCCATAGCCTAATAATGCAATGTTCATTACTTACAGTCCCTTAAATTATTTTGATCGTAAAAGTAATTTTTTATTTCTTTTAAGTCCCCTTAACTGCGGAGATTTAACCGGGATTATTTTATTTAAGTGTAAAGGTAATTTTTATAGCCGGAATAAACGTTGAGTTGCTGTTTA
>Ga0307517_10000407_pt1 | contig 73738 bp, 65 predicted proteins | sample 23_EM_MG_FD_194515 | JGI IMG/M metagenome (GOLD analysis project Ga0307517, IMG submission 194515) | Populus trichocarpa ectomycorrhiza microbial communities from riparian zone in the Pacific Northwest, United States - 23_EM | ecosystem: Host-associated > Plants > Roots > Unclassified | place... | reverse complement strand
TAATGGAGCGACTACCTATCCGGGCTTGCACAACCATACGGCAGTACGTTCCAAGGAGTACGCCAGTCCCAACCCCGCCTAGCCCGCAGTACATCTGGAAAAGTACCACCCGCGCGATTCGTAGACCAAAGTCCGAGTATCCGGCCAGCACACGGGAATCACAAAAATAAACCACCCAACTAGGGTACGAACAAAGTAAATCCTCCTCCCATAGCCATCCATCAAACACTACCGTAAGCAAGGTCATAGCCACAACCAGGCCCACATTCCGGCAAACCGGTCACGCATCCCTCCAATCAAACATAAATCCAAATAAATCACAACATATGGACCGCCATCCATCTTCGCAACCCAACAAACTATCCGCGTCTCCACACCACTTCCAATCCCATATGCAGGGCAGGGTGTCCACCACATTTCGTCCACTCCTCAAACATGGCGATGATATGTTCCAAGCATGACTGACCGGCACGTGACCTCAAATGACTCCTAACATCGGGGGAAGTCCAGTCGCAAACACACAGGCCAGGTTGACTCGTCCACCATTGTAAGGCGGTCGTATTCCGATCAATCGCAGGTATCTCGTCCCAGTTGTGCACGATATTGTACCAAAAAGGCACAAAGTAATGCAAAGCGCACCCAGGAAACCGGAGAAGATGAGCGCGAAATATCTTGGCGCTACTGCCGCATTCTCCGCAGGGACCGACATTGGGCCACCATGTAAGGGCAACATGTCTTCCACCCCCACCAGGGGAAACAAATCTAACAGGGAGCATGCACTTGTCACTGCCATTGCAGCTCTTCAATAGGCATCGAGTACACCTGTAATCAGGATCGCCAAGATGAAACAGTCTGAGAGTACCGTCGATCAACTGAGTGACTGTCCGCTGGAAGGGATTCCCACACACCGTGACCACACCACCATTGTCTTTGTGCTCACTTGGAATACCCATACCCAGATTAAAATGGGACTGCCACCAGTCACGCCATTCCGGAACCCGCTTATCATTGAACAAAGTCGGGAAACGGGGACGTTTGGCAAGATACCTGCCACAGGACACCATGTGGAAGCGATCATCAATACCCGGACATCCGTCATGACCCGTAACTCCCGTACCGCTGCGAATTCTCAACAGGATATAATGATCGAGTCTGCTGAGACCGCGTAGGTGTCTGGGCTTCTTTGGAGTCCGATCGTAATACCCGTGGCCTTCCGACGTGTGCCAATGGGACCATTCAGCCGCCCGCAGTTCTCTGGCAATCATGGCGTGTCCGAGGCCGAGCACAACACCAGCCCAGTTCCGAGCATGCATCACTCCGCCGACCGCCTCTTTGGCCTTAGTATCCGACATCTCGTTGCCAGCAATACCATAATGACCAGGGATCCAGCAAATGCGGACCGCACTAAAGCGATTGAATAGGGGTGTCAAGACTTCCCACATCCCAGCGGACTCACCCTCAGGCTCCATTTGCGCAATACACATAATGGCCGGGATGCAGTCAGAAAAGATGATAATCATCCCGTTGAAGTCCAAGCGCACATCTCGCAATGCAGCGACAATGGCGAAGATCTCGCATTCCACGATGCTCCACGTCGAAGGCGTAGCAAAGGCTCTCGCACCCTCTGTCATCCCGCACTCCTCAGTCGTCCATGCCACTGCTGTACCCTTGTCGCTCTTCGAACCATCAGTGTAGATCAAAAGGAGATCAGGAACCAGAACTGCATCCTCATACGCTTCGTAAAACTTTTTAGCAGCCAGTTCCTTTCCAATTGATACATTGAAGCTCGGCACAGTTGTCGCAATCTTGTCAGACAACATCGGGTAAGCCATCATACCTTCCACCTCCCAGTCGCCCCGAATTGCACCGAACCATGGATGGTCATCACAATATCGGTAGTTAATCATGCGACTGTAACACCGTCTCTGAAGATATCGACCCTGTATAACAACCGGAGGCGTCCCAAACTCTGCCAGGAGAATATTATTGGCAAGCTTGATAGGACACCTGAACAGGGACCGAAGACAATCGTTGACGTGGACCTGAATTCGCTTCACATACGACGAGAAGTCGGTTACAAATTCAAGTCCAAAGTAGACGGTCGGTAGGTAGGCAGCCTGAAACAAACGGTAAGTGCACCATGCATCCAGCCCTCCATCACTCCCAAACCTCCTCCCCAACGCGGATATCCTCCTCCTGACACCCAAACCTCTTTCCAACCAATAAGATACATGAGAAGACATATTAAGAAAAACATTAAACCTATAACCAAGAACCCTAAGATCCCTCACAGGCGTCAGTAATTCCCCATCAATATCCAAATCCTCCCACGTAGTTCCTCCAAAACCAATCCACTTAGTCTTGATCGCGCTAAACCCCATCATTCTACCCCTCGCAACCCTGTCACAGTCCTTAAATAACTCAGCCATCGTATACCTCGTGAGATCCCTGCTATCAGAAGCAACAAGGATGACCCCATCGTCCACAAAACTGCTAACCACAGTGCGAACCGAAGGGGAGTACCGAAGGCGAGGCTCAAAGATATCCGCGACATATGCACCAAACAAAAAGGGGGACAATGGGGAACCTTGGGGAATACCACAATTGACGAAATACGGTCTCGATATCCGGCCATTGAACCTAAACCTAACCACCCGGTTCATAGCCCATCGCCTAACCCAATGTACGAGGTTGGCAGGGCACTCACGGGCGGCCAGAAAGTCACATAATAGGTCAATATCGATATTGTCAAAACCGCCTTCAACATCCATGGAAAGCATGGCACATTTGAAACCCTCGTTGTGTCGTAAAAATTCAAACACAACAGACATCGCGTCGTGGACACCTCGCTTGCGCCTGGACCCAAATTGAGTCTGGCCCAGTACCACATGTTCGGCAATCCGCATCAGTACGATCCTCTCCACCACCTTAGCAATAGTCGGCAGCAGGTGAATCATACGCCAGCTTTTCACAATGTCATAACGGGGTTTGTCTGCCTTTGGTATAAGTACAACCTCAGCAGAGTGCCAGTCAGGAATGTCGTTCGTCAAACCGTAGTCGACAAGCCGTCTCAGACAGTCAGTCTTCTCCTTCAACCAATATCGTATGAAGGGATATCCGATGTCATCAAGACCAGGACCGGTATTAGTCGGGCTCCGCTTGACAGCAGATTCCAACTCGCAGGCAGGGTCCATCTCAACAACAGATGGATGCCATGGTTGTTCGTCGCCAGGTCGCAACTGGGCAGCGATAAGATCGCTGATATCAGCGTGGCGACACACTAGCTGGCCATCGGGCCCACGCATAGAAGGAAGTGTCCGCCTCGATTCCAGTTGTCTGGCCAGCCTGAAGATAGCAGGATCTCCGGCTTTCTCAATCGTGTCCCGAATAAACTCCTGTCGGGATTTCAACAGCATGGCCCTATAAACCCGCCGAATAACATTATAGTCATCCGAGGCCGTCGGTAGCCGTCGTCTGATCCGTCTCATTCTATTTAAATCGGAACGAATGCGTTGTAGGTCGGGGTTCCAAAAAAGGCACCTGCCGACATTTCTTCCAGACCTTGGGAGTGCGTCCACACCATCCCTCAGCCTCGACCACATCTCCTCGTCCCGTCCAGAATCAACGTGTTCCAGTATATCATCATAGTCAGATGCCGGAATGCTCCTCCAGGATGGCCGTCGCCGAGTCATATCAATCGGTTCATCAATTTCCAATCGTGCGATGATGGCAACATGCTCGAGTCCTGCCTTCCCATCGTATGAAACCCTTGTCATTGTCTTTCCAACAAACAGATCGATAGCGCTGACATTTCTGAACGTGCACCCTATTGGAGGGTGCACCAGCAGTTTCCTCCGATCGCAGTAAAGGGTCAACCACAAGCCGTGACAGTCAGCGATGTTCATACTGCCATGACTAGGGTAAGGGTTCCACGAGTCGTGTCTGGCATTGAAATCGCCCATGAGAAAATCACAGTCATCCCACGTTGTTTCGCAGGTCGACCATCCCAGCCTATCCATCTTGGGAGGAACATAAACACCGCCGATTCTCTGCCTCACCCCTCCCACATCATACATAATCACACAGGTCACCATGTCATGTAAGTCCACCAGGAACAAACCCGACAATGATGACCTAACAAACACCTCAACACCAGACGCCTGAACAAAAGAAAACAAATCAAAATCCACATGTTCATGTACAACACCACCCCCGTCCGCCTTCCGGGGGGGATCAACAATAAATAACAAATCAACAAAAGAAAAAACATCCATCACCAACGAACGGTTAGCCCTACTCCGTCCCACATTAATCGATAATGTCGTAATAAACATTAGGCCTGAATGGCCGACGAGGTGATATCGGAATCAGAGGCACGCCTCTTAAGAATGCTTCTTGGGGGCGCATTCAAGCCCAAGGAAAAACCCATAGTTTCATCGTCATCGATGGTCTTAATGGGGGGGTCGACCGATGAGCCAGCCGAACTAGATGGCCTAAAGGCCTTGTTAACTCTACCGGAGAGGGCCGGTTCCACAATTTCGGTAATACGGGAGGGGCCAGCCTGCTCATAAGCATCAACAGCCTTACCCTTACCTTTCCTGTCAACCTTAGGCCGAACAACTTTGGCCTCAGGTAGAGCGCTGTCAGTCATGCCCCTTCGGTGGTCAGCATGAATAGCAGCATAACTCATTCCCTCCACCTCAACAGTCAGTCCCTTAGCAGAGACCCCTTTCTCAACCATCACCTCCGAGGTAACCTCGACATGTACCCCGCGACGGCGACGACGTTGCCGATTCCTGGATCTGTCGGACACACCCGTAACAGATGTATCATCGGCGACGATTGGAGACCCAGCACCAGCAGGTACAGGAGATGACCCAGTTGAAATAACCACAGGGCACCTATTGTAACCCGTGAAGTGGTCCGATCTCTCACACAGCATGCACCTACGTACGGTGTGACTGCATGATTGACCGTTCTCCCCCGGGCAGTTAAGTCGCCCACATCGGTGGGACTTCGACAAATGATCCCCCAAACAAAAACGACAACGGGGAGGAAACGCACACAACATCTCAACATGGCCAACCTGAAGGCACTTGTTGCAAACCGGGGCCGATCTGTGTTCCTCAAAGAACCTAGCGTTCCGGGATTTGCCAAACAAGAAAACTCGCCCAGAAGACAATATCCCATCACTGGCCGCATTCCGCTCAAGGGTGAACCTAATGCCGCAGGAGGTGGCGCCAGCCTGTTTCATGGCGAAAACAGATCCCAGCATATTAGGTCGACCGGCAGTCACCACACCCGGGTTCGATCCCTCGATGTCGGTCCGGAGGCCATCAAAAGCCCTATCGCCGGTCCAGTCCTCAGGTTTCCACAGAGAGCCCCTACCAGTGGGAGCCAAAGGGACGCCGGAAACCAAAATCTTAACTTTTGCCACATCCTTATGGAAGACAAAGTTAGTAAGACCAGAGGGGCCGAGCTCCCGAAGAAGGGTCGAGCGGCATCGTTCCAGTCTATCCCAAACCTGAGTGGCAGAATGTTCCGCCAGCGTCAAGTAGATGCATCCAATCTCAAGCTTGGAGCGTGCTTCCCGAATATACGGGGTCTTGTCCGAGACCTTCCCAAGATTGCTCAAGGTCTGGTTCATCCGGATACGGATAGCCTCGGGGGTAACAGGAAGCTGTGTCCGTTTGCCGGCATCGAAGCGCATCGTAACGTGACGCTCTCGGGCATCGGGGGAGGGGGAGGACGTAGGAACCCTAGCTCGGGAGGGACCTGGGATAACCACTGCAGGGGGCGGAGGAGGCACCAACCGCGATCTAACCTGACGACCTGGCCTGGTCATAAAAGGCACAGGGGGAGGGGGAGGGGCAGCCGCAACTCGACTATACATTGCCGCCCCAGTCGGAGGGGACAACACCGGAACCGCGGCGGGAGCGGGGGCGGGGTTATTGTCGGGGTCCGATGCAGCAGCTGGGCCGGCAACCTGGGACCGCCTCCGTCTGTTGGCCCTGCGACCACGAGCACCCAACACGACAAAGTCGGTACCGGGCGATTCCTCGAAAGCGACCTTCTTACCACCTGAAGGGGACGCAACACCAACATCAGCAGGAGGGGGGGAAGGAGTCATACCACCGTTCATGCGCTTAGCAGCTTCAGCACGAACCGATCCTCTAATCGTCTCCCGAGAGCTCCAGACAGGTTCACCCCTGCCAATCGTCAGTTCAGCCTCATGGGCAACCGAATCACCTTCCAATCTGGCAATAACAGCCTTCAACAACTTGATTTCCCCTTTCAGGGAGACAATCTCATCCAAGCAGTTGTTCTGTTGTTTGCCCAAACGCTGAATGTCAGCAGCAACCTCCTCAAGGGAACCATATGTTTCATTCCCCCCAACCAGCGCGTAGGTCCGGCATCCATCAACCATGGAAGCATCATCCGAATCTGAGGACGATGCGACTGAACCGTGGGAGGAGGAGGGCGAAGACGACAAGGGAACCGCATTCCCGGAACGGATATCCTCCAAGCCGCTCAACAAAGCAACGTCAACCTGTGAAGGTGATCGGTAGCTCATGGTGAGGGGGAGGGCGGGAAGCGAGGAGTATGACGGGGAAACGCTGCGGGTAACCGAACGTGGCTGAGCATCTGTGGCGTGCCTAGAGTCACCAATGCCTGTGCCGTCAGTGTTAGACCCACCACCCAAGTCCATAGGGGTATCGCGAACGATGACCGCCGATGATGGAACCACTTGGCTAGTGGTCAAAGGAAGGGGGGACGGGGAGTCTCTCTTGGGGGGGGTATTGCCCCGTCGTTCCTTGGTATGAGCAATAAACTCATGGTGCCTCTTGGACACAGGAACATATGCACGGCGGCCGGAGGGAATCGTGGAATCCTGAGCGAAACCAGAACCGGCACCAGGGCGCGACCAGGGGGGGACAAAGGGGGGAGGGGACGACACCTGAGTGATCCGATCCTCAGGGCGGATGTCACCTGCAGGAGGTGCATAGTCCTCGTCCGACGATCGGTCCAATCGGAAGTTGTTATACAGCTTCCGCTCACCAGAGGAAAGTCGCTCAACAGGGGAGGGAAGACGCCGTTGGCTATCGTCAACCTCGACCACAGAAGGAATGTACAGGGGGTCCTGGGATCGGTCCTCGTCAATGGACGGCCAGGATGCAGAGGGGACCATGGGATCAGACGCCATAGTCGAATAAAAATCCGAGCTCACCACACGGGAGCTAGACGGGGCGAAGGACTGGGAGGAGCCTTCGGGGGTGTGAAAGCGGGCGTAAAAGCCCAAGGTATCGGTGCGGTCGACGTGGCAACGCGCAGAGGAGGTGTCACCAGTAATGCAACAGCCGCGAGCAGCCATGATCCCAGTGCAAACAGACTCAACGGAGTCAAACGAACGAAGGTCGAGGTGAGAAACAATCGCTCGAACCTCAGAAGTAAAGAAAAGGGAGTCATTCTGACATCCCGAAACATGCTCAATGTGGAGACCCAGGTAGGCCCCACCCGGCGCAGCGTAAGATAACTTGACAGCCGGGATAAGACCACGGCCGCCGGAAACGGGCATCCTGCCCGGGACAATCTGTGTGCCCGGAGCAGGGGAAGGGGAACAATGAGGGGGGGCAACAGAGTCACCCATCGTGAAATTTCACCTGTAGCAAAAGGCCAGGCGAGCCACCAAAAGGAGGAGAAAAAGAGGAAGTATTCACCACCCGGACGGGGGGCAAACAACCGACCGAAAAGCGTAAATTCACCGGTAATAAAAGCCCGGCGAGCCACTAAAGATATTGCCCGAAGGCCAAAAGCTCCGACCGCCCGAAGGCAAAAATCCCACCAGGAGCCCGAAGGCGAAAGAACGCGACCGTCAACTAAGCGTGCTCACGATAGTAAAGCGTGGTGTTGAGGGTGGCGAAACCGTGAATTCTTATTGGTTGCAACAAGAAGGACGGAAAATAGGGGGGAGGAAGCATGGATTGGCGCTGGGGGTATGATATGACAAGTTATATGCGGAGGGGGGTGGGGAGAAGCGAGTGAGATTTTGTGCTTGAAAGGTGGGTACAAGTACCAGATGGGTTGGAAGGTTGCTTGCTTGGATGGGGAGGGCAATTTTACGCGGGTAGATAGGTTATGAGAGTAAAGTATAATGCAGGGGCGGGGGTGGGACGTATGTATGTATGTATGATTGGTGCTCAGGTTCAAGTTCCCCCCTGTCTATCTGTTTCAACGGCTCTTAGGAGCTCTCGCTTGCTCCCCCGAATTACAGGAAATAAATCAATATCGAAGAGGGGGGGGCGAAATATAGCACAATCTATTTGACATTACGACAAGCATATCCAAAACTAGTGCCTGAATCCACTCACCCCTTCCTAAACAAACGGAAACGAACAAAGTACAACTTCAAGGAAGTTCCTTCACCTCTGTCAATTTCCCGTGCTCGCCCTTCCATCCATCGCCTCTTCCACCCCGCGCCTTACTCGAGAACTTTCCCTTCAGGCCAAACACCTTCTCGCACAGAAACAGTCTCAGCCAGATGATCAGCCAGATGATCACAAACACCACACAGACAGCTACAAGAATGCCAAAGACGTACGCGGCAACGGTGCCGGAACCCTTCCTGCCCGGGTCGAGGAAGGTGTAGGTGTAGAAGCCCTTGGTTGCCTTGGTAATGTAGGCGACGCCCAGGTAGCCGGCTAGGATCAGGATTAGGAAGGGAATTTGTATCCATGGTGGGCGCTCGGTGCGGGGGATGAGAATTTCAAAGGCCGCGAAGACCGAGTTTAGGGCATGAAAGGATATCTAGGGGGGGGGTTAGTTTGGTTGGCTGGTAGGGAAGGAGGAGGGGGAGGAGGAGGGGATCACGTTGCTCCATGCTGAATATCTAGTAATAAATGGGTTCTCATCAGGTGCCAGGATGACCCAGTATACCACCGTTCTAAAAAAACCACAAAACGTAGTCAGCGTGCATCCTCTTCTTCTTCTTCTTCCTTCTTTCTCCGATTCCCCCACAAATTACTCCCCGCATGGGTATTCCCCGATCGCCCCCATCCACCCATCCATCCACTCGCCCAGATCCCCCTCCCAAAGAGGAACTGAGTGGGTATTGGCCAAAAAAAAAAGATCAATAGAGCCACTACTCACACCAAAAGCGGAAATATAATAATAGTAGTGTATAGCAAACTATGCAAAAACTGCAACACCTTAGGCCATCTCTCCAACGGAGCCCTCCCACTAAACGCATAAACAAGCGTGTGCACCGCCGCGACAGCAAAATAGCAACCAAGCCCCCAGTACGTCAAGTTTGTAAAGTACGAAAAGCTATTCCGCGTAGCGTGCGACCCGTCGATCACGGCGGAGCGGGCGATGCGGTAAAATAGCGCGGCGAAGATGTAGCACGCGATCAGCAGCCGGGCACAGGCGAGCACAGCGGGGGAGAGAATGCTAGATGTTTGGAAGCGATTCGTCGGATCGAAGGGGGAGCCCACGCCGAGGAGCTTCATCGTGGTAGCGGTTGAAGGATTCTTCTCCCTGTTTAGACTATCGCTGGTTAGGATTGAGCTGCACTGTTGAGTGGTGATGTCCCGAGGCCAGGAGGTAGGAGACCGGTTGGTTGGTTTTTGCCCGTCGCTCGGGAAGGCAAAATTAAGCTATATGGAAACGAAAGAATGGAAATGTGGGAAAGAGTGAAAAGAAGGGATTTTAAGCTATGGCAGATCCTCCCTCCCCGCACACTGGGGTGTATGGTGGCTCAGCCGGAGTTGACACCGCAGGATGGGGAAAAGTGACATGGGATGCTAATTCAGTACATTTATCCTAGTACCTATATTGGATGGGAGGGAGAGGGCTAAAAGGAGCACAGAATTACTGTAATAGGTGGGAGTCAGTCACTCGGGAGATGAAAACAGCAAAGTGCGCTTTTCAGGGCTGATAGTCACAAGCCACATCTGCAACATCCTCAACCAACGATATGGAGGAGCTCGATTTTATGCCCTTCTGGCCACTGCTGGGAAGGGAAGAGTGTGAGCGCACATTCTTCCGGCTAGGGAGCCAATAATTTGAATAGGTGTTTCCAAGTTACCCATAGACAACAACAGCCTGGCATCATCAGCAGCGGTATACTTGGCTATATACCGTACCCGTCCCGTACTGTACCGTACAAGTACCAGTACCGGTAGAGTGGACTGTTTGGGGGTATGATATTTGCTTGCTTTGGAGCTATACGGTACCAGACCGGGCTGAATGTGAGGACCGTAAACGGTTGGGACCCTTTTAACTTTTTCTAATTCAGACCCTCCTGTCTATGGCGCGAGAAGGTGAGTTCGTGGCACCAATCATGGAATTCTCAGTCATCTGTCTTAGAAGCTACAGAATGCGTAAAAGTTGTGAATTTGAGCTGTGGCTTGCCTATGGGAAGGAATTTCATTGAGGGGTGAACTTGCACTTTGCCTCTCCTCCACCAGCTTCTTGCTTACATAAGATATTTACCGTATATCTCTTGTGGATCTGCCACCCGCAGGCTGAAGACAATCATGAGACTCATAGAATCTCACGCAAAAGGGGTCCTTCTCGCTCCAATACTTTCCCTTTCTGCGGCTGAAATGCCCTGGATGCACGACCACTTGTATGAGTGGGGCATGGCCCAAGTAGAGGGTTTAAGTCTGCTGCGTCAATACCAAAGAGTCAGCCATACCATATCAACCTCCATTGCCGGTGGGCATTATTCCGGCCAGCTGGGGGGCAGTCGGTGGAGAGGTGCAAGCCCGCCATGCTTGTCCAGGCAAACGGAGCTTGTTTTCATGTCGCCGTAAAAACTCGAGCACCCAATATTTCGATCGGGTGAACTGATAAAGCAACTGGAGTCGATGATAGATATGCTAGGACGCTGCGATTGTCGCTCCCAGCGAGGCGTTGTGTGTATCTTGTTTTGTTTCAACTGAGTCTGCAGTGTTTTCCCTCCGTGCATGATAGCCGCACGCTTATCTTCCACCCGAGGACTTGGGCTCCGAACGTGAAAAACCGAAGCCCTAACCTCTCGTCCTGTTTGATTGAAATGGCCGTCACGTGGTGGTATTCCAGAAAAAAGGGGGCCGCCTGTATTGACCTGATGGAAAGTTCCCATACCCATGTTTTTTCTGAAACTGTTGCACTCTGCGCGGCTACGGTACCGTATCGGTATTCCATTTCGATAGACATGTCTACCGGTCTTTGTTAGGTACGATACCTTACTGGTACGGTATCGAAGGATGGGAAGGTCAAATTTCTTCGGATATCCCTCCTCCTCCTCTTCTACGGTATCATACCGGTACTGTCCTTCCACTGAACCCACGGGGAAATATTGTGTCATCACGGTACGGGCCAGCAATCTGTGATCGGATTAGTCCCTTCTCCTGAGCGAAGCATGGCCTACTCTACTCGTACCCTGCCCGATCTACAAGTACTAGTGCTAGTGCAAGTACGGTAGTATAACCATAAAGCGCAGTCGCCTGGTCAGCCATATCGCTTGTGGAAGTGACAATTGCCAGACGAGGAGAATTGCTGGAATTCTTCAGGGCCCTGTAATATGATTGGCAGAGTCCGACCCGCAAACACTCTATTGCATGAGATGAGATGAGATGAGGTTCTGCATTTTCCGAAATTGGACCCTTTTTGCTTTTCTCCCTCTCGCGCCATCTTGAGAACCACGGGCGCTACAACCCCTCCCAACTGCTTTCATGCTGTGAGATATGCGACGCGGCCCAAAATCCTTCAATCAAGCCAAAATTAACGGAAAAACTTCCGCTCACTGCCGACACCTTTCTCTGCTTCTCTCCACTCTACCGGTATTTGCCCTGGCTCAGGTACGTATTGGTGCCTTCTTTTTCTTTTCCTATTTTCTTTTCTATGCCTTTGCACACACACCCTCATTTACGAGATTACAGTGTGGTCTTGATCTACAGAGCATGACAGCCTCCCGCAGAGAATGAAACGATGGTTCTAGTTGGGGGCGGATTTGTCCTTCCTCTTGGAGTACGGATCTTTGGGGTGAATCGCGAAATACCGGTACATATGTGGAGAAGGTGGGTATTAAAAGTGACGATACCTTTGCTAAATTCTCACCTTTTGATGGCGGTGAATGCCTGGGGGGAGGACGAGCGAGGAGCCCTGGTTCCTTTTCTTTCTTTCTGAAACGGGGTGCTGGGAGAGGGACCCAAAGAGGATATAGAGTGCACTTGGCGTGCCAGTACACTACTCGAGTAGATTAAGTAACTAATATGGGGGTGAATCAGTTAGCCGCTAATTTACTTATCCCAGTTTTGGACTTCATCCCCTTTACGGGATGGGTACTGTCTGCATACTCGAGTACGGTACTCAAGTATCCAGGAAGAGAAAGGGATACTGGTGGGGTGTTTCTCAGCTAGGTATCAGTGACAGGAATACGGAAAGGTTCGAATCGTTGGTTGAGATCCCACGATGGCTCCCATCTCATTACAGGTGTTTAACATGTTTGCAAGTTGGACCACGGGCTTATACAGTACCCTGCATAGCTCAAATATCAAAACTGGTTCAGGGCCACGGCGAAGGCGTATGATATTGCACGTATGATACTTACTGAAATCGGAGGATTGCACTTGTTCGGGCTTCGGGTGAAGGTAAAAAGTGCAATAAAACGCGTAAAGTAGTCGAGTGCCACCAGCCAATGACCCCAAGTGTAACCTTTATGACGGGGAAGGTCCCTGAACCACTACTCGAGTAATGCTGTCAGGTATGGCACCTAACTGTTTGACTCGTGGAAGAAGGAGAACGCTGGTTGATCATGATGAGAGGCAGGAGGCCAACTGAACAGCGGATGTTACTCTACTGTGCCTATGGCGTACTCGGTAGGATTATTGTACCCTGGAATGCTCTTGCTGCCTCCCTTAAACTTCCCCCTTCCCTCGGTATGATAGTCCATCTCCCTCCATTCCATCTTCTCAGGCTCTCTTGACCACTCAACTTGTGCTTCATTGTACCTGAGCGCATTGCCTTGCACCCCTACGCGTATTCTAACCACTTGGTTGGTTGGTTGTTAATCTTTCTTTACTCCTCGTTCCCAAGCCCTAGTCGGTTCACTCTTAACGCTCGTGGTATAATAGTCTATGATACTCCATCATTGAAGGAGTTGCACCCTGTACCGTACTAGTACTGTATGTACCCTTAACAGTTGCCGTGGCGAACCTCCTAACGTGGAAGCAGCGCACGAGTGCTGTGCTGGTGCAATACTTCTCCTTCAACCTCCCTTCTCCCTTCTTTACACCCCTCCTTCAGCAAACTACCACCCCTCGTTATTTCTCCCTTTCTCCCTTTCTCCCTTTTTTCTTTTCTCTTTCTCTTTGCCCTAGCAGTCCTCCGCAGTCCTTCCGACCACGGCGCAGGCACCGTTAGATACGCTCTTTTGATCCGACTATCGCGTCTTTCGATGCTTCCGCTATCTGTACTGCTCTGTTCTCACGTTCATTTGCAACTTCAACACCCGTTGTAGCTCCGTACTGCTAACTCTCAGCTGGAGTTTGAAGCCTCGCCTCGCAGCAAACTGCGCCGAAACTCTCCCCTCTTCCCTTCACGCTATTCTGCGATGCAGTCGCTCTGTTAATACCTCCTGTTTTGTAAACTTCACGATCTGGCAAAGATCGTACACGCTCGTTAAACCTTGAACAAAGCCAAAATACCCACTGTCAAAAAACAACTTTCGACTTTCATTCTTTTCAGATTTGTCTCTTTTCAATTCTATTTTACCGTCGTTGGGACTCAATTCTTTTCTTGTACATTTTCTAATTTTTCTTTCCTTGGCTCATATCCCCCTCGCTTCCCTTTTTGTGGATTCGGTCCTCCCTCACAAGCTGCGACAAACCCATTTTTGAATCTCGTTCCTTGCAGCAACGGCTATACACACCGCCGAAATGCAGCCTCTCCAGGGCCGTCCTTCTTTACGCAGGGGGGCTCCATCCCCAACCCTCCTAACCGACCACGCCGCTGGCGAGTATACACCACAAGTTTCCCCTCTGGATGATCTAATTAATCGAGGACGAATGCTGCAAAAGCAGATGGGGTCCGAGAGGGCCGGATCAGCTGGGCTAAGCCCACTAACCGTTCACCGCTCTCTGAGGCGGGCAGGAAGCAACCCGGGGACACTGGGGACATTGGGAACTCTAGCGAGGTCTCGTTCGGTGGGGAAGACCCCAGAGGTGGAGAGGGGGGGATGGTGGGGGAATGCCGCCCTGCCTGCCCCTGGTGCTGCTGCTACTACTCCGACTCTAGGGGTCATGGGTGATCGTCAGCTCGCTACGCCAGCTCTTGAAGACAGACCTACGTCTTCTCACCCTCGATTCAGCATGATTTCTGATGCAGCTTCGGATGATGGGAAGTCGGATAGGGATAGCATTATGTCAGGGGCGACAAGCGTTAGGGATAGCAATTTCACATTGATCAGCGGGTTCTTGAATCCCGTTCGTAATCCGCCAAATCTACAACAGATACAGGGACGCCACGAGGTTAAGGAGCAGGATGTGGAGAGGAGTTCTTTAAAGCCGGTGATAGTGGGGCATATTAAGGATGAGAGGCAGCGGAGGGAAGCGGATCGGATGGGACCTGGACCTGGAAGTGTTGGTGCTCGTGGTGGTCTACATGTGGATAATCAGCCTACGGGAGCAACCGCACAACGCCGTGCTCCGGAGGATAGGCAACTTGGGCCACCGAGACCTGAGGGAAGACAGCGAAATCCAGAGGAAAGACAGCGCAATCCAGAGGAAAGACAACGCAATCCAGAGGAAAGGCAACGCAGACCACCGGGCCCACCAGGGCCGGGCGGCAGGCAGAGGGGTCCTGACGGAAGGCAGCATAGCCCGGGCCAGAGGCAACGTGGGCCCGACGGTAGACAGCGTGGCCCGGATGAGAGACAGCGAGGGAGGGGTCAAGATCAACGTGATATGGCTGGTCAGGACAATGCGTCCGCATATGCTAGGTCTAGATCGCAACCCCCACCCCGTAATCGCCGCCCTCCTGGCAGACAACCTTTGGAAGCAGAGCAACAGTTTCCGATGAGAAAAGATTCAAAGGATTTGACAGTTGTGATTCCACCTGGTCCGTCTGGCCCACCCACGCAGCTAGTTCAGCCTAGCCAATCGGCCCGGGCATACATACCTTACAGACAGGACTCTAAATCTTCGCCTTTAGGCTATAGCGCCCCTTCCAGACAAGGTTCTGCGGAATCCGGGAAGTTCCCACCTCCTATTAGACAAGCTTCTGGCGAGAGGTTGTATCCGCATAGAAATGACTCTAGAGGCTCTGATCGCAGGTTTTATCCTCGTAGTCCTCGTAGAGAAGACTCGAATGATTCTGTGACTAAGTATCTACCATACCGGCAAGGCTCTGGTGATGCTGAATTTCAGCGGCCATCGAGGACAGATTCCTTGGAATCAGTGCACAGATCTTACTCGCCCCAACTTGCTCCAAGGACAGCGTCACCCGCCCAGGCAACATTGAGTATTTTCCCCATGATTTCTGATTTCCGAGCAAGCTCCCCCGACTCAATTGGTGCAGAATCCTCTCTTACTTTCGGCCCTCCTTCTGCACCTTTGACCCGCGACCCTTTGATTCCCTACGGTGGAACGGATGGCCATGAAATGACACGTTCCGCGAGCCAGTCTTCCTTTAGGTCTGATGCACCCTCTGTTTATTCAGTTGGGGGCACCCTACTTCAGAAACCCGCGTTTAATTTTTCTCGGCCTCTCAGCAGCCGTCCTTCTCTTGATTCTGAGCAACCTTCACCATTTCTGGATATTCCACAACGCCTGTCTCCTGAACAATCACCAATGTTTCCAGGCGAGCAATCCTTGCCAACACCTGTCAGTATCTCTGGGGATCCCACTGAAGACACCAAGGGTCCGGTTCCTACTTACATTTATTCCAAGTTTGCATTACCTCGTGGTCGAGAGCCTGAACGCAACTCCGTTATCTTCCAAGACGCCGGCGGATATCCTGGCCAAAGTGTCTATCAACAAACACACTCACCCCGCACTGCCGCGAGTTCGACAACTACCGTTGATAGGCCTCCTTCTCCATCTTCACCACCTCGGACTTTCCTCCAACCAGCACCGCCTCCTCGGGACCCGAGGCGTTCCCCACAAACAGGTCCCACACCTTCCCTGTCTCCTCACATCGGGTTTCTTACGCCGACGGTGGAGACTAGAGGACGTTCTGCTGGTGCTACTTCTCCTTGCTCGCCCCGTACTCCCGATTCTCGCTCCAACAGCTCACAACCTCCATCTGCTACTATGTTGCCTGATGAACATGTACAACTTGGCATCGACCTTCACGAATCCGGCTCTCTCCAAGAGTCCACGTATCATCTACGTCTTGCTGCAAACGCTGGGCACCCAACTGGTATGCTCCTCTTTGCGCTTGCATGTCGCCATGGATGGGGTATGAAAGCGAACCAAAAAGAAGGTGTTATGTGGTTGAAGAAGGTTACAGAGTTAGCGAGTTCTGAGGTTGCAGATGACGAGCAGGCTGGCGGGAGTGTCGACTACATTGAGAAAAAGGGAAGAAGAGCTCAGTTCGCATTGAGCATTTACGAGTTGGGAGTTAGTCATATGAATGGATGGGGGACTGAGAAGGACCAGGGCTTGGCCTTGAGATGCTTCGAGATTGCAGGCAGTATGTTCACCCTTCTCAGGCCATCATATTCAACCATTAGCTGACTAAAATAGAATGGGGAGACCCAGACGCGCTTTCTGAAGCAGGTTTCTGCTACGCCAATAGTGTAGGCTGTAAGAAAGACCTCAAGAAGTCCGCCAAATTCTACCGTATGGCTGAGGCTAAGGGTGTCAATATGGTCGGTAATAGTTGGATTTGGAAGGACAAGTACCTTGATGAAGAGGAGAAGGCCGCAAAGAAGAACCGCGGTAGCGGCAAGAAGAAGTGATTGTCCTCCTATCCTCCTATATCGTTCATTCCCGATAAAATGGGAAAGGTGTTTGAACACTGCAAACTTCCCCCCCACCTTTTCCCCTTTTCCCCTACGTTCCCCCTACTCTTAGTTTCTGATTGGTCTCCCTGCATTTCTTTTGTGATACTGACGAGTTTTTTTTTGTTCGTCTGATAACATTTTCCTGACTCCTGTTATTCCTGCCTTTGCTTTACCTCTTCGCCAGTGGCCTTCATTTTTACGTACCACTAGGTACTTTTATTCTTGTTACCGGTTTGTTTTTTTCCATAACTTGATAACCTGGGTTCTCCGATGTATTTTTACCTTTTGTTCTTTTCTTCAAGCTCTTGGCCAGATGAACATTCTTACACTTTTTCTTCTTTTTGTTATTTTACGCAGATGATGTTCATCCGCTTATTCTTTTTTCAATGGTTTTACACTCTATTGGTTTCTAGTAAATTATTTTTTCGCTCATTTTTCACCACAGCCCCCCGGGATGGAAATAGTTAGTAACTTTGTTTAGCTTCATTTATTTGTTCTTTTTTTTTTTGCCGGTTTTGTTGCAAGCGCATTGTGATTTTTTTTGTAGGCGTACCTTGATAATAGACTAGCATGAGGAAGGGGTAGGAGGAGGCAATTCATGTCGAACAAATTGGTTCTTCAGAGGTTGCGTGCTTGTATAGTGAATCTACTTGTACCGTAGTTCTTGGACTGCTCGTATTGGGACGAAGCACTCTAGACCTTCCTCCCCGAGTGACTTTAAATGAAGGTGCTAAGCCGCATCTGATTAGGGTTGCCTATACGAGTACCTCTTGTAAACCCTTGGCATTTTTTGACATCATTCTTTTATCACAAGAGCTTATAAGTCCTCATCTAACCTTCATTCGTCCATCCCTATCCTAATTTATCCTATCAATCATATCTACCCCTCCTCCACCATCGTCGTCACCATCATTGCCTCCGTCACCTCTCCTCCCTATCGCTACCACCACTGACAACAACAAAAATAAATAAGAGAGGAAAAAATGTCCGGAGAACCAACCGACTCCATTAACGAGTTCTTCTACTCCCTAAAAACCTACTCCTTTATCGTCGCCGACGCAATCGATAAGCAAGCCGACTCGCTTGCCGGCACTATCCGCGATACCCTCTCAAAATCTGAATGGATTCCCGAGTCCGCGCGCCCCACACCCAAGCATGTGCCCGTTCCCGAGAGAATGCTCAACGCGGTCGGCGCCGGGAGGGGGGGCGGATGGTGGAATCGGAATAAGTGGACTTTCGCGATGGTTGCAGTTGGTGTTGTGGCGGTTGTGGGGGCTACTGGGTATGGGTATTCGAAGAGGAAGAAGGATAAGAAGAGGAGGAGAGCTAAGAAGGCGGGGAATGGGGGGAGGAGGGAAGTTGTTGGTAATTGATTCTCTTTCTGTGTTTTTGTTTTTTTCCTTGGAATGGGATCGGGATGGCTGATTGTGGGACTATGAGGGTGATGTAGTGATTGCTGGGGGAAGTCCACATGATCCAATTTCCAGAAGTTTGGCTTTGGATTTGGAGAGGAGGGGGTTTATTGTCTATGTTGTCGTCAATAGCATCGAGGATGAACATGTTGTTGCCAATGAAGGCAGGAGCGATATTAAGCCGTTGAATATCGATATTCTTGATGTGCGTTCTCTTGATTTATTGTGATGATGCTCGGCCTGTGCTAACCAATTGAGTTGTGACAGACTGAGAACGCTCAAACGGCCGTGGAAAAATTCGCTACCTACCTATCTACTCCGGTACAAGCCTTCCCGGGAGCTCACCCTCATAATCTCAATCTCGCTGGTGTGATCCTGATCCCAGATTTGACCTACCCAACTGGCCCAGTAGAAACCACCCCAATAGACCTCTGGGCCAATACTTTAAACATCAAAATCCTCTCAACAGTGGTTACGGCAAAATCATTTCTTAGGGTTCTCTGCGACTTTCACTCCCGCCTTCTCTTGCTAACTCCAAACGTCATATCCCCCCTCTCACCGCCTTTCCACGCTCCCGAGACGGTAGCTGTAACGGCTCTCGGTGGCCTCGTGACCTCCCTCCGTCGCGAACTGGCGCCACTAGGCGTCGACGTCTGCCACTTCAAACTCGGAACCTTCGATTGCAGCGCAATGATAGCCCGCCAGCAACAAGACCGCATCAACGCCACCAGAGCAGAAATCCTATCCTGGGCCGCCCCCGCTCGCGTCGCTTATGCAAGGAATTACATTGCGCTGTCCCAAAAGAGCGGGAATAGCGGACCCGCCGGGATCAAGGGGTCTAGTTTGAGGGAGTTGCATCTCGCGGTGTTTGATGCGCTTACAGATGAGAAGCCGAGGAGTGTTTGGAGGGTTGGATGCGGGAGCATGATTTATGAGGTGCTTGGCAAGGCTATGCCGGATGGGCTGGTTTCTTGGATGCTTGGTTCAACGAGAAAGAACGGGAATGGGGGAAGAAAGGAGGAGGGGATGATTATGGGTCTCGGTGGGGTTGGAAGTGCTAGTGGGAGTGCGGGAACTAGTGAGGGAAGCGTGGAGTGGGAGAAAGTTTGATGATGGAGTGGATTCGTGGGATGGGCTAAGTGAGTGTGCGTGGAAGTGCTCGGGTATGGATATGTTCCGTCGAACCAATTCTCTACTTAATCTTTGATGTGGGGGACCTCCCATGTTGATGTGCGCCTTTTTTTCTTCTCTTCTCTTGTTTTTTTATTTTTAGGATAGTCTACCTAATTAGTTACGGTGGCCTGAAAAGTTGCCATATGAGCTTTTGAGACTGATTCCGTCCGGGTATTGCGGTTTTTGATTTTCCTGTTTATATATTTGAAGCTCAAGTGTTTATCATTTTAACCAGTGGTGTAGCAATAAAATGATTATTAAAAATAGATGCCGCCGTGGGAATGTGAAACTAGTTCTACTGAGCTTCAAAATGGATTGTTGGGATAAACCACAAACCGTGTTGCGTAGACCTAGCCACGAAGCCCTCCACAACATCTCACTCGAGGGCACATCGGAGCACTCAATTCTATTTCCACCCACCCTCCAGGCAAACAGGCGGGCTTAAAGAGGAAAAAAAAATGAAGGGTGTTACCCCATACTATTACGCCCCCTCCACCGAGGACCGTCTTCTTTTCCTCACTCCTGCCTCCTCTCCTTTCTCCAATCTTCCTTCCCCTCCCTTCCATCTTCCTCATCATTAATCACGACTCATCGCCTCCTATCCACAACTTACTCCTAAAAATAATAATACTCGGTTACCTATTCCGCTATGTTTAACATGGGCGTTATGGAATTCTTTACTGCAGGGGTTAATCCCCCGCCGTCTACCCCCCTCCTCCAATCCCCGGTCATTGAACCGCAACGCACTATTACTCCAACCATTTCGGTCTTGGACATCGACGACAATAGTGGCAAAGTCCACCACCACCACTTCGGGATTGCCTCTAAAGATAAAGTCGCCATTGTCACTTATGTTGGTAAGAAGCGGGGCGAATTTCCTCCAGCCCGTGAGATTAGCACTTCTTGGTCTGTCCCACGCAAGGCTGTTGCTGCGTATGCTGTATGTAACTCATAGAGCTCCCTCCTCCGATATTTGTTGCGCTGCTGATTCCAGTCTTGGTGGTAAGGATCTCGTCAATACTGCGATCCAACTCGGCCTTCCTAAGAATTCCAAGTTTACCATCCTTCTTTCCAACGGTTTACAGGTCCACCCTTCGTTCTGGGCCCCCCACGTTGATACCGAGGACGTCATCTACATCCGCTTCTCCCCTGAGCGTCCGGCCTTTTTGATGCTGCCACCGGCTTACACTCCCATCCCTCAACATTCCATCAAAGTCGCGATCGATGGCCTCTGGGCTGATAATTCCGAAGCCAACCCGCAGCGTCTCCTCGTCGTGTGCAAATCCGGCACTCATCTCACTGGTGGGGATATCCACTCCAGGGTTCTCGACGCGGCGAATAGAATTATGACCCAGTGCAGGTATGCTATCGAACCCAAGGGCAAGGCTCTGGCTGGGTTTGAGATGTCTGTTCCCGAGGTTGGGACCATTGATGAGAGGATGGATCTGGACGTGGGTAAGATGGTGGAGGAAGAGGTTGAAATGCAATGCATCGCTATTTGGAACTAGAATTTGGTGGTTTGCTAGCGATTCTCTAGGCTTCTATTTGGCGATTATCAGTGGCTTCTGGGTGGCATTTAAGGTCACTGTTGGAAGCTCGTTTTATTCATGGCTTTTTTTTCATACCCGTCTTTTGTACTTTCTCTTGTCGCCTTTCAAAGGCATCTTGCTGCTTTGCTTTGTGGAGGGGGGAGGATGCTCGGAAGGCAGAGTTCGGATCTCGGATCTCTTCGGGTGTTAGCTACCGTAAGCTTGTTGTAGGCGGATTGCTGCTTTTTTTCCAATGATATCCCTTTTTCTGAAGTATTCGGTATCGGTGTGTCGTGATGTGTTGTGACTTGTGAGTTGGTGGAAATCAAGTGCTGGTGTTCACCCCGTGGACAGTACTACTAGATTGTTAGAGAAATTAGGGAAATTGGGTAGGTGTGTTACTTGGTAGGCACTTGAGGTGTACATCAGGGTGATGATATGATGCGGGTGCCTTATCGCAACGCATGCTTGCTGAGAAATTATATACCTAGCTCCTAGCCCACTACATCCACCTTTCCGCTCTCCAAAAGTGCATCAAACTCACTCATACACCCTTAAAAACCCACCGCCAAACCTCCCCACCATCCCACTCCTCCCTCGCCCAGCGCACCCCGGCAGCCTCCAACCCCTTCCTAACCCGCCCATCCCCCACCCTCCGACACTCGAACCCCTCCCGCGCCGCAGCCTCCAACGCGAATTGCAAAAGCCCCCGATCCCGGACTTCCACCGCCACCAGAACCAGCGGAAACCTCTTCCCCTCCTTTCCACCACTCCCACCCCGCGCGCAACGCGCCGAGGCAATACACAGAGCCTTGATGGTAAGAATGAGCGGGCGCACAAGGTCCTGCCTGTAGAATGTGTCTGCCGTCACAATCACTTCCACTTCCACTTCCTCTTCCTCTTCCTCACCGCCAAAATCCCAGAGGGATGACGGGGACGGCAGCGACGACGCGGTCCAATCCAGCGCGCGAACGGAGATGGGAGAAGCACCCGCGACGCCGGCCAACAAGTCCGCATTCCGGGAAACGTTCTCGCCGAGGATCGTGCCGGCGATTTGCGCCAGGTCCGTCGCGCAGACGCGGAAGCCGAGGTAGGATAGTATGTGCGAGGTTAGGCCCGTGCCGGCGCCTAGGTCGATTGCACGACCGCGACCGCGGCTGCGGGGGCGGGGGCGGTGGCTACTGGTATTATTATTATGTTGGTTGTGGTTGTGGCGGGGGAATAGGGCGAGGAGGTGGTAGGCTAGGAGTTGCGAGGAGAGCCAGAGGGTTGTTCCCGTTGAGGCGGAGGTGGTGGGGGCTTGGGATTGGGATTGGGTTAGGGTCAGGATGTGTGGTGTGTTTGGGATTGGGTAGTGGAGGGTGTTGAGGTGTTTTGTTTTGTGGGCGGGGAGGGGGGTGGTGGTGGTGGACATTTGGTGGTGTGCAGTGTGCTGGGTTTATGGTTATGGAATTGCTTGAGGTGTGTTACTATGATAAGTTGGAATAATTTCTATTATCCACCTCGAAGAATCGCTGGAATTGTAAGTGTGCTGTACGAGTACCGGTACTGTACTACCAGCCCCTCCCCTCTCCGCTCCGCTTCGCCATACCGTTTTAGTACCCCCATCTCCACTCGGCTTACCCCGCAACCGGCGTACAGTACTATACGCAAAATCTGGTATGATACCCATACCAGATAATAAGGGACTTTTTGGTAAATATTTACTTGTAGCCTGGAACGTGCGTGACATTTAGCTACGGTAGTCGGTCAGTCTGCCGAGCTACGGAAGCGGAAAAATGATCACACCGCTGTGCAAGAGGGAAGAATTTATAGTATGATGCTCTATTGGTAGGGTCGGGTCAGGTTATGTTGGAGCAAAAAGCCGAGTACGGAGACTCCGGCTTTCTGTTTCCCGTGGCGTTGGTGGATAGTATAGTACCGTACTTGGGGAATTGAAAACGTGGTATGGGATCTGGATACTGCAGAGTATTCCGCGAGAGTATGCGAATAATATGATAATTTAAGTATTCCACCGTTGGGCACCGTAGCCGCTTTGTCGGAAGGGCGGGTAAGTTACAGTAGGTGTGGGAGCCTCTGTGGATGTGGCGTATGATGGTGCTGTATGCTTCTATGACTGATGTGCTATGGTAGGTTGTCTTACTCCTGTCTGTTATGCCCTCCTTTGTTCCCCTGTTCTTTTAATTGATGTCATGGCTTCTCACTCGTGGCATCGGCCCCCCACTGCCCCACGTATTCCGCCAGGTTAGCTAGCCTAGGATTGTGTTTTGGCGGCCGGAGCTGTGCTCTGGAGAGGGGATGTGGAGGATTGGAATGAGTTTCCGACTTGAGGGATGTGGTGGGATGGGATGGGATGGGAGTGTGGAATGGAAAGGGCCGGGGGGTCATGGGAAGGAGTAGGTTCGTGCTGACTGGTATTGGTATAATATCACCGCTGATGGGGTCATAGTGAGATGGCATGATTATTGTAGAGGGGGGAGTAACTCCTCCAGTTTGCTATTCTATATAAAATAGCTTTGGAGTTCCAGCGTAGTTTTTGGTCTACAATCTGCTCCTCTACTATGGGAGTCCCAACAGCGCTAGCAGGAATTGAGGGGGTGAGGAAAGTATTATAGGTCGTTTTGAGAAGCCTTTAACTTAACGTGGCTCATGTGGCAAATTGCAAGGGTAGACTGATATATCGCCAAAGTGTGATACTGTTGTTCTACCTTTCGCCAAAGCCTTTTTTTTTTTTTTGCCGTGTGAGTTACTTTACTGGTCTTGTTGTGGGATGCTTCTTGTTATGGGAGTCCTTGCTTTTGGTATACTGGACTTGCTACTGGTTAATTTCGCACATACTACTGATACTCTCCGTGCCTTCTTCATTCCCCCCTCCTTCTTTCTTACTTTCTTGCTAATGAGGAGTTCGTTGTCGCGGCAGAGGCCTTCCTTCCGGTTGATAATGCATCGTTTGTCTGATAATGGTATCTTAGGTAAAGTTGTTCATTTGGTGGATGCTTCTTCCTCGTCTTCACTTACTAGTGTTGGGATGATGAAATTGTTCTCCTGCCTGCTTTATTTTCGTTAAGGTTGCTAACTGCTCGGTCACTCACTCACTCACCCCATACTTCCGATACAACGACTCTCTACGAAAATCCATGGCCCAGTATATACCTGTCCATCCCATCTCCCTTACCAGGACTTATCAATCTAGTACTTTTCGAAACTCCTCATGGGCGGATATAATAATATAATCTAGTATTATATCGCATGTTTGGTTCCTTTAAAACTTAAAAAAACCGATAATATGGGGAAAGTTAGAGATCCTTACCGGTATGATACCGCAAGTCTCCTGCTAACTTAGTTGGGGGGGGGGGGGGGAACTGGAAGAAGAGTTTCTCAAATCTTTGCTTGTGCTTCCAGGCTTCAACAAGGAAGAGATATTTGACGGAGGGGTTTTCATCGTTGTGTTCTATGGAAACTGGGCCACTCCTGAAGTCTAGTATCAGGTTACTTTGCGCTAGTCTGGGCTCATCGGAAGTATGGCTAACAAGAGCTCAACCCGAGCGAAACCTTGATTCACCAACTAACTGCAGTAGTCACACTTGCAAGCAAAAACAATCCTCTACTTCTCTCGTGAGGTTCCACCAAAAAGATGGCTGGGGGGCATATGGTGAACCATTAACTGTAGAGAAAATGTGGGAGAAAAGAAAGCATTTCCCTGACTCTAGCCTTCCACTCTTCCTTAGCCAAGTCCCCCCCTCCTACTTGCCCACATCTACTCGAGTATTCCAGATCCATCTACTATAGTTTAGACCTCTTTGTGAGCTCCTAGTCCCCACCAAAGCCTAAGCTCATTCCTAGTGTGGAATAATCACATGAGAGGCTACCCACACTCCATTTATAAAAGCCGCCGCTGAGGATATTAATATCAGAGCATTGAGACTCCACCAATGATGGATAAATGCGAAGGGAATATCCACCCATCGTGACTGTGCCCGAGTGACCTTTCTTCATACCCAAGCATTTACATACCTAGACTTGTTAGAATGGTGTACTCCGTTCCTCCAGCAGGCAGGCGTGTCATACTAGCACTCACCCGAGTTGAAAGATATGTTGCCAGTGCAGTGATGTCCACAAGGGAAAAAACCCAACGTGCCGGTTGGATTCACTGGTGTCTATACAGAGTAGATATTGCAAAGAGCAAGTCATCGTGATTACTTTACTTTTCTTGGCTTTTTATTTATTTATTACGATTTTCTTTCCGTCCCTGCATTGCTGATCCTTACCTACGCGGGCCGCCCCGATATACAATACCGCACCTATGAGGTCGATTTTCACGTCCGGCCTTTGGGAAAAGTGAACCAGCCTGGGAGTCCCCCTTGCAGCTCCCCGACCAAGTCGCCATCGCACCTCCCCAACTACCGGGGCTTAAGGAGCACGGCTACAAAATCATACTCTCACGTGGGGATAAAAGTGGGGTCGGAGTCAGCATTCAGAGTCCTCAATTCCGGGTCCAATTTCGTCCCAATTTTACACCCCCCAATAAGATGGGTTGCCTTCCCATTGACAAGCCCTCCCACTTGTAGTATTGCTCTGTTGCACCAATAAACTTCACTCTCGATTCACCCTTCCTTACGCTCCTTTTGTATTATCTCCATTACTCCTTCCGTATCCTGTCTATTCTCTCAGGCGGTCTTGGTGTAGCATCTTGCCTCCTCTTTCCTCCTCCATTCACCACAGCAACCTTGCTGTGGAAGTTTCTTGCCATGTGTTCGCCGACTGTTTGCTAAAGTGATAGTGAAATGCAATTTCAAAATGCACTTTCCAACCTCCTTTAGTATCACCGTCGCGTTCATCGCCTAGACGGTGTTGCTATCGAAAGAACTCCAGCCATGTTATCAACTCGAGCAGCAGCAGCGCCAACGAAATGCAATTGGCCCGCACTACTTATCCCCTAAAGAGACAATCATAGAATACAATAGACGTCTTGCCCAGCCACCACATCAAGGCGGGCTCAATAACATTGGCGCTAGTTTTTTACATGGGCCCTGCCCTGATGCTGTGTAGGTTACTTTATACTAACTCTGCTTGCACTACCGTATCATCAATGTATTGAACCGATGATCATTTACATCGTTCAACAGCCAGATGAGAGTGTACGCAGGAAGGATCAAAGCATGATACCCGTCTACCGGCAGAACTAGAGGTCCACTATGGGGCGCCCTTTTTCTTTCTGGGTAGTGGGGAAGGGGGAGTGGTTGGTGGGATGGCCAACAATGAGTATCACAGGTTAGATTCGCGGGGTTCTGGGCTGCTACTCCCATCTATGCGTATCTTTAGCGGAATATTTGGACTACTTCTTGTATTATACCACCATAAACCCTTGGAGCGCCCGAAGATCCCCCCCTCCCGTGCCGCCTCCCCTCCCTCGCTCCCCACCCCTCACCCTCCATACCGCTTCAGCAGGCATGGTGATGATTGACTTCCTCCTACGCACACTCCCATCATTCCTGAGTTCACCGACAATCACTCGATATTCCACCACAAGACTAATAAGGAATTTTCTTTTTGAGAAAGTCTTCACGGCGTTGGATACTCTTTCACTATTGACCCCCCCCCACACACACACACACACTCACTCACTCACACAACCGGCGGGATCTTTAGCTCCTACGAGATTGGCGCTGGGAACTCACCTGGTAGGGCTGTCCTAGCCACCGGCAGCGATTTTGGAAGGGTTATAATGCGCAAGTGCTAGGACCCTTGCTTCGCGCTACTGGTCGGAAGGTCTTACTGAGACTAGTGAGTATCATAAGGATTACGCCTTTCTTAACGAGGCTGCTACTCATGACTTGGCGCGAGGAAAGTGCGATATCCTACTCTTGATCTGGGACAAAATTTACCACTGGAATGGGCAAGCTCCCGGCGCTTTACGGTACTGCAGCGGTAGCCGGTGCTACGCAGCAACCGTGGCAGATAGCTTGGTTCCACCCGTGGGTTGGGAAAACGCAAACTATGTAACTTACGTCCCCTCCCCCCCTGTCAGTCTATACTTGACACTAATTCCGTGAGTTAAGTTACCTCCTTTGTATGATCGTATCATATTCACGCAATGTTTGAATACTTTCTTCGTTAAATTCATTGGGAATGTATTTAACTCGTAATTCCTTTGACCATTCGAACAGCCCCAAGAAAATAATAGTAACCACAGGTAAATAGGCAGCCTGGTGGGATAATCCAATTACCCCCCTAAAAATTCCCTAAAGAAAGAGTAGGTGGAAGTACAAGACTAATATAGGTATAATGGGGCCCATAGAGCGAACTCGACTCCTGTTTCCTGCTTCTCCGACTAATTGGATAAAGGCAGAACAATGCCGGACGGTGGGCAGGTAGAAGGAAATGGGGGAAAGAAAGAAGAGAAAAACTTTAAATGGAGTTTTCAAACCGTGCCTTTAACAATACATCTGATACTGGACAGCACCCTAACAGGCCCAACTCAACGCACCTTACCAGCACTCAGACATGATATAGGAAATACCCTTGGTATGATACAATGCTCCACCGACTAAACCCCAACCCGCACACTTGCAGTCGTACTCGCATAGCATAAAGACATAATTATCGAGTCCAAACAGCAACTTAACTCAACGTGTACTTTTCTAAAAATGTATAATCCACTTTCCAAGTATTCCCCTTTGCGTTTTTGTTTCGGGCGTATCGGCTCAACGATTGGGTAAAGTGAAAAGGGAAGGGGGGAAAGAAAAAAAACATGAAGTAGTGTAACTTATGCGCGGATAACTCGAGACTAGACGGGTAAATAGACGAGCGGGCAGAAAAATGGACGGGCGGGTAGAGACGTAAAAGTAGTGAAAGAAGCCGTAAAACAAAAAAAAGTGAATAAATATACATGAATGGAGACAACAAAAAGAAGCCAGGAGAGAAACTAGAAAAATAGTTAACATGATCGGTCGCTCCGGAAATGAAAGAGACCCACTCCCCAACCCCTCCGACAGATTCAGAATCGAAGAGAAAAGAGTGGAAAGAATGAAGGCTCTTTATTAAGTTGCTCTAAGAAAGGAGGTTTGCCACCGCCGGTGATTCCGAGGCGCTGGCGAGAGGCCTTGATTGAGGTTGTGGTGGGGGGGGGGGGTGGGCTTGTTGGGGCTGCGGCGGTGGAGGTTGGGCATGAGGAGGTTGAGGGGGCCCCTGGGATTGGGGTTGTGCCTGCATACCTGACTGTTGATGGGGTGGATGAGGGACAGGATGAGGTGGAGGTGGGTGGGACCTCAAGTGCGGGGCATGTGGAGACATTGGTAGCATCTGATGTTGGCGTGGGGACATTGGGTGAATCGGGTGTTGGTGTGGAGAAATGTGCTGCACGCCCACTACATGCTGTCGTGTTGGAGAGACATGCGGGGGATGCGGGGGCATGTGCGATGGTGGATGGTGCGGGAGAGCGTGGGGAGGTTGTGAGGGGTGCGGGACCACGTGCGAAGGGGGGGGGTGGGATGATATATGCGGCTGGTGGGGAGACATGTGATTTGGCGGGGGTGCGTGTCCCTGCTGATGGGGGTGAGGAGGTAAGGCTTGGGGTGGTGGCGGTGGTGGTGGTGGTGGGTGTGGGTGTGGGTGTGGGTGATGTTGGGGAATTGGTGCCATTTGAGGCACTAGCTGGGGGGCTATCTGGAGAGGCATTGGCTGTGGTACTCCAGACGGCCCGGCACCCTGGATCATCACGGGATGTGGAGCGGGAGGCGGGGGTGGGGGTGGCGCGACAGCTTGCTGGGATGCCAAGAATGCGGATAATGGTGGAAGAGGCGCATACCTACTCCGCTGATGCCCGTTCGTTGCCGCGATTGGAGGAGAATGCTGCGATCGTTCTGGCTTCTGATCCTTATGTTGGCAGCGATGACAGAGTAGCCCAACGGTACGCGAACGCGAAGATGCATCTCCATTGGTCAATACCCCATTCGCAGCAGGTTGCAGCGTCCCATTGGTCAGAGGCGTAGTATCCTCTGTTGGCCTTGGCGCATCCATGGGAACCTTCCGCCAGAGTGGGCTGACATCCGTTTGGCATCTGAAGCAGCGCTTGGGCTCATCCCCTCCGACGTGATCATCTAGAAGCCCCTCAATCCCCCCAACCTTGTCTTCTGCCCCCTCTGTCTTGATGTACACAGTGGTGGGTGAACAAGCCAACTCTTTACCATTGGTCATACCACTCGCGGATGGCCCCCCTGCACTGTTTCTCCTGTGCGACTGTGAAGCCTTGGTGGAAATCGTCATTAGGTTCGCCTTGCGAACAGTGCCCGTAAGCGTTAGATCCGCTTGTTTATATGTCGTGGTATATAGCTGTAAGGCGTTCTGCAAGCAATTGTTAACATAAATTTTCCTGAAACGCCTTCCCCTGGCACTTACCTGTCCAGTCTCCTCAGATATCTCGTTAAGCGTATGCATAGTTGTTTTCAGGTCATGCTCTGGACACCAGATGGCAGCGGTCATGCTTCCGGTTTCGCTGCCAAGCCTAACTATGTTTACTTGATCTCTCCTTGAGCCTTTCACTGGCTGGATATCAAACCCCATTCGCCACCCCGCCTTATGCGCACAACCAACGTGAACTGTGGACATGTTACATTAGAAACACATGTTAAAAATATAAGACGACTGCGGATACTTACTGCTCTCGTGACACGCGTGGCACTCAACGCAAGCACCCCCAGTGCTCTCACAAATCTTACAGGTTTGTACCCATCTTGCTGATGGGATGGTGCCGATGCCTTCAACAATTTTCATGGTCTTTGCCTCCGCGAACTTTGTCTCGGGGGTCCAGACAGCGCATACAACATGAGCCCAGTTATTCCCCGAGGTCTTCTTCAGCGGTTCACGAGGGTGTTTTGGCCGACGCTTATCGATCTCCTTAACCTTACGACCATCCTCATGTGAGCCGTGGTTGTTGATGATCGGCTTATCCTTTTCCCCTGGAATCTTTTTCTTGGCTGAACCTTTAGATGCAAGATCCTTATCACTAGCGCCAACACCGCCGTCCTCATGGTCGGTAAAGCCGTGGCATGGGCAAAGAACACACTCATAGTTCTGTAACCTGTGAGCACACTTCCTTAAATGTAGATTAGGAGACTTACAGTGGAAACAGTTGGATTCTTGTCGTTAGCGCACATTTCACAAACCCATTTGTTCGCCCCACGCTGCTCGCCGACGCCATAGCACGCTTTGTGCACAGACATTTTACAATCCCGACACACCAAGTGGTCTCCCAGGGGTTCAAGCTCCTCACAGATCCCGCACGGCAATAGTTTCGGCTTTGGTGGCTCCGGTGGAGGAGGTGGTTCCTTCTTCTCAGCCCTCTCCCTCTCCTTTCCTTTCTTTGACGAGCCGTTAACCTCTGTTTTCTGTTTTTTCCGGGCTGGCTCCCTCTTCTCATCTTGTGTATCAACAGGAGTGCCATTTAATACCGGTGGAGTAGGTGTCGCAAAGGCTGTGGCGGCAGCAAGCGCAGCGGCTTCTGCCTTCTCATCTGCTTGTGCGGCGGTCATTTCCTTTAGCATTTCTTCGTCTATCCTTCTCTTCCACGCTCTACCACCGCCCTGGCTGATCTTCTTTTGGATTTCGTCGGGATCTTCCCACTGTATACCATATCTCCTCCAGAGCTCTGCGCACCGTCTACATAGCGCACTGACGAGCCATCTCTCCTCCCCACCCTTCTTCCTTGAGCTCGCGGTGGCCTTGTCAGGAATTAGTGTTCCAGGTTGTACGCCAGGCGCACGTCTCCACTGCCTGCTCTCACGGGTATTACAAAATTTGCATTCGAATCCCCGTTTCTTCTCACCAGCTTTGGTGTTGTCAAACGCAGAGTCGTCATCATCATCGGCGACATCATCCACCAATTTTGTTCCGTGCTCCTTGTCTCTAACTTTGACCTCCTTTTTCCCTTTTCGTCCCTCGAAGTTACCCCATATCTCACGGCCTCTAGCGGTTTTCTTCCACGTATAGTAGTACCTTACGATCTCTGCCGTTTTCCTTGTCTTGACATTCTTGGTGACAGCATGAAGTTCGCTTCCAAATTTCGCTACACCCTCCTCAAACCGCTTATGCTCATCGGGCTTAAACCTAGGCTCCTTGAGATCCCTCATGACATGCATTTTGCTGAGCTGAGTTAAAGCTTTTTTTTCATCAAAGTCGTTAGCATATAAAAGCTCAATTGCTTTGTCTTGGAAATTGACGGTCCATTTTTTAACGCCCCCACCAGGGAGAACCTCGGCAATCTCAGACGCATCCGACATAAAACGGTTAACGAGCTCCTCATTTTCCGCCTGCCCCTTTTCAGTTTCATCTCCCCCTTCACCATCCTCCTCCGGCAAATCTGGCATTTTAAAGAGCAAAGTGGAGGTTGAGCCGTCATCCTCGCCTCGCCGAATATACCCCGCGGGTTCATCCACCACCCACTTTGGACGCCGTTCTCTCTCCGCTGCCGCCTCGGCCTCTGCTGCTGCCGCCGCTGCGTTTTTAGCACTCTTGCTACCACCTTTTTGAGGCTTTTTCTTCTCGATAGGCTTCACATACTCGACAGGCCGTCCATGCCAAGGATTAACATTCGCTTGGTGCCTAGGCCCTATACGCGAGGCTGCCCGGGGGTATATGCGATCATCGTAATCCAAGGCGTCCTCGACACGGCAATGCTGACCAAGATATCTCATAGGCCACATTCTCGCCCAATGTAATTGCTCTGGTGTAGGCTGTTTGTCATGATCGGCTGTTTCAGAAGGTGTTGCAGTATCAGAAGGGACAGCCCTTGGAGATAAGTCCTCTTCCTCATCATCAAAAACATCGTCTTCAAGATCATTACTATTTCCTGTCCCAGGCGTCAGATTAGGCGTGTTGCGTGCCTCAAGTTTGCGTTCTTGGGCTTGGTTGCAAGGACCACACGCCCAAGCGAACCCTCTACTCGGCTTTTTGAGTAATGGAGGGCGAACACAGTTCATATGATATGTGTGACCACAAACTGCACAATGTACGGAATCGGTCCTATAACCTACCACATTAGCTAAAATCTACAGAAAAGGGAGGAGGGAAATTTTTTTAAAATAAATAAAAGGGTTCTTGTTAAGAATTTCGTACGTTGCACAATATCCCGAACACCTCTTGCATTCCTTCATTTGGCTGCATAATTCCTTTGCCCTCTGCGGCTCAACCAGCAAATACTTCCATCTTTCGACCAACACTTTTCTGACCTTTTCCGGAACATTGCGAACCATTGTCGTAGGGATAACGTCGTAATATCGGTGGATGTAGCGGTCGAACATCTTTTCAAAGTAGAAGCTATCTCGCTGCTTTCGGTATTCGTCGACATCTTTAACCTCCGATCTATGTGAAATAAAACATTTGCCACGAACAGAAGCGAGCGGGCAAGAATCAGAGTGCATAGACGCGAAGAGCACGCGTGTGTCGGTAACCTTTCGCTGGATGTCCTTTGGTCGATAATACCAATTGACCCGTATTGAATCTATAGGTAATGATGGATCATTGCTTGTGTGAAGAAATTCCATAATTCGGGCAAGATAGTAGGGCTCCCCAGGAGGTTCGCATACGAGATAAATGTGGTCTGGAAAGATATTACATTAGCGCCAACAATTTAACCCCAATTTACACTGACGAACGAGAAAAGTGAAAAATAAATAAAGTAAGAAAATTTTCCAGTGTCTCGCTAAAACTCTGTAGATGTCTAGATTTCACAGAAGCTCATTGGAGGGGAGAGTTGCAAGAACCATACCATTTACAGCGAGCGAAGTACCATCGTCCGCGATCAAGTTCCCATCTTTAAGATAGGGGTCCCGAAAGCTCATCATATTTGAGAGTGTAATATCCTTTGGCATAATGGGCGCCGGATGGGCGCTCTTCCTCTTTTTCGATCCAGATGTGGTTGTGGTAGCGACTGCGGTTGCGGTATTCTCCTTAACAGCCTCCTTGTCCTTCGCCCCAGTTCCAACTGCTGACGCCCTTCGCGACGCATTTGTCGAGGGTGCCGGTTCGGCGGCGGCAGCAGATTTACTAGACGATGTCGAAGGGGTAGATGTGAATTCATAGTCCATGTCATTGTCTTTGTCTTCGGCATAATTTATACGAGCCCCTCTACCACGGGAGCGGGTTCCATAAGGAGATGTAGAGCGCGTGTTTATAGCAGTCGTCGTTTGGGTACTTGTGGTACCAGTTGAGGTATCCCCAGCGGCGCCATTGCCAGCCGTAGTCCTAGAGGTGGAAACGGATGGTTTACGATCGGTCATCGAGGGTGAAGGTCAGGACGTTTGACGGTCCAGAACCCAGGCGTGGGTATTTGAAAGGGAAAACTCAGATGCAGGAAAAAGTTGGAAAAATTCTGGGGAGTTGTAGAGAAAAAGAGTGTGGCCCCCTCCAATGTACCAGCACGGCAAAAGGTGAGGACAGGGTTTTAGTAACAGGTAAGCAGAAAGGGGATGAGTGTTCAGAGTATGGGGAAGGTTCGAAGGAGATGGAGAGAGGGTGGAGAGAGGGGGGAGGGAGGAAGGAGTGGGTTGTTGAGTTGAAGGTGTGTGTCGAAGGGAAGGTAAGAAAGAGGGTTAGAGGGTTTGGATGACAAAAGAAAGGGAAAGTGAGACAAGACAGATAGGGTAAAGACTAATTGCACCCGGATTCTATCGTCTGGTCAACCAAATGCTGAGACGAAGCAAATGCCTCACCCTATCGGTAAAGAGACACCTCTCTATATGTGAAGAAAGTTTTAAGCCTCCCACGCTACAAGAGCAACGAAGGTTCAAACAACATATAATGGTTGTCTATTGGGGAAATATGTGGTGTAGAAGGATGGACGAGGTTATGAATTTGGGGGATAGTGTGGTGGATGAGTGTGTGGGAGGGATGGGGGGGGGAGAGGGGAGGGGAGGGGAGAGGGTGGGAGGTGGGAGCAGTAGCAGTGGTGGTGGTGGTGGTGGGAAGGAATGTATGTATGTATGTAAATTATGTATGTAGGTAGGTTTAGGGGAGAGGGGAGGAAGGAAGGAACAGGTTAGAGGGGGGATGTAGGGAAACAGATACCGGTATGTTACGTAGGATAACAGAGAAATGGCAGTGGAGAGAGCTCATTACGGGATACAATAACTAGACATGTGCCGTAGTAGTAGTAGGAACAAGGTTGGAAGGGGGGAGCGTTGATCAAAGGGAACAAGAGGGTAATACATCTGCCTATGGTGCTAATTCAAAGAGACGGATAGGCCTTCGAATGAAGGAACAGGAGGCGTTGTGCGGTGGGAAGTTGAAAGGTGGGCAGTGAGTGGATGCTCTGTGAAGGGCAGCGGTACTGGCCAAGTCGCGTGTATGCGACAATGCTGCCTGCTGGTGCTTGCTCGGCCAGGAGAAGGGGAATGGGAGAAAAATGTGCTGGGCAACTGCTATATTACCAGCGTGCCACCAACTAACGCGACAGGTCCCTCCCAAGGTAACCCAGATGGTCATATGTCAAAACCCTCGCCAAACCCCACAAATAAATCATCAAAACTCCCCAGAGAATAAATTCAAACACTAAAATGAAGACTTGATTTAATCGTGAACATTGCGCATATCGCACTGGAACAACTGTCGTCCAAGATCTGCGGGATCCATGGGAAAGGGCAAAGTCAGCTCGAACTCCGAGGTTACACGCAGGTCCGGGAAAGACGCACGCTAACGACTTCATCTCCCCAGAGACAACAATTGACAGCCAAGGGGAAAGCCCTTACTCTCCCTCCATATAATCCTGCGAGTAACTTTTATCCTCGAACCCCCCCCCCACCCCCAAAAGGATGGGTATATTATCATAAGAGAACAGCATCTCCTAGAGTAGTCATCAATAATTATTCGTTTCGGTAATCTGTTGTGATATTGTAATGGGAAGGGTCCAAATCGGGTCTTGTGCACGAGTTCCTGGGTGGCAATCCCTTTTTCTTTTCTTTTCCCTTTCCCTCCTTCCCTACCATCTTTCATCTTTCACTCTCCATCTATCCAGAAGCGCTATGTTACCACGCAGTAGCTGGGCTGGCAGACGCTGCGACACAAAGACGCAGAGCACCCTACCATGCTCGACCCTGTCCCGGCGTCGCTCTGGTTTCGCACACGCACCTCGCACCACACACCCTGCCTTGTTGCCTACCAACTAGGAGGGACGGCCTGGCTTTCTCAATCTCGATCCTACCTGGCCATTATTAGTCATCAACCAGCATCGAAGAGCGGAAAGCCTTGTAGAGACTACTCGGGCGCAAATTAGATGCTCGAAATGTTCATGACCGATTGCCCTTCATCAACCATCATACGGTACTAACACATTGCCAACCTCACTACCGTACTCGAACAGTGCCGGAAACCGTCGCTTACTAAGCGCCAATAACCTTCCTAATTGAGTTAGGTTATCTCACACAGTGAAAATTTAATAATCCGTGATATTTATTGCCGCATTGGGCATGGTACTGCCAAGAATTACCTGATACAGTGATTTTAGGTGTGTTAATTTGGCACCTCTCCCACCAAAAAAAAAAAGGAAATCTTTGAACTGCTCTAGCACAGCAGGGGGTTCGTATTTCCTTAAACCCCTCTGTAATTCTTTAGATAACCATCAAATAAAGACTTTTACAGAAGCTTTTGAGCTTTTGAGTTGTTGTTGTTGACTTAGAAGAGTTTGAAGTTGGTCGTATTTGGGGTTCGCTAAGGTGTTGATTGGCATTGTCCGGCACGATACTGCTTACTACCAAAACAACCACAGCACCAATTTTTTTAAAAATTTCTTCCACATTCCTTTTACCCTGAGGCTACCTTCCAGAATTATTATCTTTTTTCTGCTAAAAAGTTGTGCTGCTTTTTGATTGTTGATGGTGGTGATATGGCACGATTGTTGACGAGGGACAGCCATTGTCGCGAACATTGCGGTAATTACAGTTGCACCTGGCTATAATTAACCCTTTTATAGTGAACCTCTGGTTATAAGGAACAGTGCTTCGTAGCCCCACCATTGAATTTACTGCAGAGGACGGTCTGCTGTAGTGAACGCCCATCGTAAAAATTGGTGAGCAAGGCCCCAAGGTCTTGATTCTTAGCGTTCATTATAGCCAGTTGCGACCGCAATCTGCGCCCGAGTATGCGCAGACTTTTCAGGGTACTATCGACTCGTAAGCACCATCGAAAAAGTGAAAACTTTGCAAAAATAGCTTACATTGCAACAAACAAGAAAGTGTTTAACTTACACATTTTCATACATCTTTTTACCTCTCAAACAACACCAAGGAATCGAAGAAGAGAAAGGTAAAAATAAAAATAAAGAACTATCATCCCTGAACCCCCCTAGCATTTTTCTAAAATTTCCCTACAATTTTCTAGGGGATTTTTAACATAAAAAACTACTCAAAACATACCACTTTTAGTAGACCAGCACAGAGAGAGCCTTTCTGAAGGACAAAAATGAAAATATACTGTTTTGTGACAGGGCAGAGAGGGGTGATGATTCTGTGCAAGGTTTCACTTTTTCGGTTGTCTTTTCTAGGTTCATGGTATCCGAAAGGGTCAACCGCCATACCCATGGTACTCAAGGGGTTACTCCCCTGAGGAAGGGGCACGGTTTTCTAGATGGGGTATAGCTTATTTAAATTAAGTCTAATGGATCTCATTAACTAGTATTGGTGATTTCGTTAACTTGCTAAGTTAAGCCTATTGCGGTATGGTAAGATCGTAGGCAATTTGAGTTACACAGTCAGATACCGGATCTGAAGAGTCGAATCTTTTCGTTCTTGATTTCACGTGACAAGTGGGGGTTAGCCCTGGCTCTTCCCACTCCCAGTCCCCACACAACGAATCTGAAGAGCAGGGTCGATTTCCCTCGACTCGAACTCAGAATTCCACCATCAATTCACAACGGCTCCTCTCAACAGCTTTCCACCACACCTCGCATTCCTACCCCCATCCGTCTTGGACCTTAAAAAACCTCTCTTCATCATATAAGAAGATATGGGGGCCAAGACTAACAAAGTAGAATATTTCGAAAAGCTCAAGGGACTCCTTGAGGCCTACAAGAGTATCTTCATCGTTACCGTTGACAATGTGAGTTTCCGCCAAACGTGGAGGCGCTGGGTTTGCTTGACTACCTCGGATGGCAAGTGCTGATTATTCATTGAAAACAGGTCTCTTCACAGCAAATGCACGAGATCCGTGCCTCTCTGAGAGGTCAAGGTGTTGTTCTCATGGGAAAGAATACCATGGTTCGCCGTGCTATCCGTGTCTTGCTCCCTGACTTCCCGGAGTACGAGCGTCTTCTCCCACACGTTAAAGGTAAACAATCAGGTGCTCTATCTATCTTGTGTTTCACGGCCTAACGCTCCTCAAATATAGGTAATGTTGGATTTGTCTTTACCAATACCGATCTCAAGGACGTCCGCGAGAAGATTGTTTCCAACAAAGTTGCCGCCCCCGCTCGCGCTGGCGCTGTCGCTCCTCTCGACGTCTTCGTCCCCGCGGGTAACACCGGCATGGAACCCGGAAAGACCTCTTTCTTCCAGGCTCTCGGTGTCCCGACCAAGATTGCTCGTGGTACCATTGAGATTACTACCGATCTTAAGCTCGTTGAGGCTGGAACCAAGGTCGGAGCTTCTGAAGCTACGCTTCTTAACATGTTGAACATCTCCCCCTTCACCTACGGTATGGGTATCGCTCAGGTCTACGACAACGGCCAAGTCTTCGCACCATCTGTTCTAGACATCGATGAGAACCAGATTTTGGCCAGCTTCTTGAGCGCCGTCCAGACTCTCGCAACTATCTCTCTGGCTGTAAACTATCCCACCCTGCCATCCGTTGTTCACAGTTTGATCAACTCTTACAAGAGGATCATTGCTGTCGCTTTGGAAACGGAATATTCTTGGGAGGCGATCGACGAGCTCAAGGACAGGATTGCCAACCCTGAGGCTTACGCTTCTGCTGGTCCCGCTGCCGGATCTGGCGCCGCCGCCGCCGAGGACAGCAAACCAGAGGCTAAGGAGGAGGAGAAGGAAGAAGAGGAGTCAGATGATGAGGGTATGATTGCTACAGAGCTCCAATCTTTTTTATGAGTCTCGGCTAACTTTTACATAGGTGGGTTTGGTGATTTGTTCGGTTGAGGTAATTTTTATACCAAGCAATATCACAAATTTGAATAAAAACAGAGTTATTCAATCCTTCCTTCCGTATCTTGGCTCTACTTCGTGAATTGGGCCGTTTGTTTGATATTCACCAAAAACTTTGACGGAAGCGCGCCGAATCATCCATAAGATACAATTAACTATGTAGGTCCGAATTGCTTCGCAAGATTTGATATAAAGGTCAGACCCATCTGCTGTTTACCATCGATCATCCCCTGCGTACCTATGGCGGAAGATTATATATTTTTAACCCTGATCACTATGAAGATCAAAAAAAAGCAACACAACTTTACTCTAATTTTTTCATGACGCCTCTTCTTTCTCTCTCTTTTTTTCTTTGCGCATCAACAACCTTCCCAAGAACCGCGCTAACCAATGTCAAAGGGTCTCCACTCGAGTACGGTAGATCGTCTCGCTCGGTACAATGCAATTACCAACCCCACCAATGGCACAGCTGCCCCCTCGATAGGAGATTAACCGACCTTGCATTACCCCATCCCGGCTATGTCTCACTTTTCCCCTGTGCCTGTAATTCGTGATGATAACGCCTTCGCACAGCACCTACGGTGGAGTACCATACCATAGCTATTTTGACCAAGTAGAATGGCTGGTGACTAATTTCGTCTTGGTGAAATTTTCAAGTGACTTGTTATTGTTTCAAATTTGCGCGGTGGTGACGTTTTTGGACCATTGTTCGTTTTTTTTTGCTTTTTCTTTTTCCTTTTGCCTATTTTCCCCTGCATTGGGTTGAATCCGGGTGCTCTTCCGGGCGCTAGCTATGATACGATACTTGTCCCAGGCAAGAAGTACCCGAAAATTTAGGAGGAAAACAGGGATAATTCAGGGATAATTCAGGGATAGAGCAGGGGGATTTTGTATGGCCGACCGTCTGTGCACATCAGTGCGCCCATACAAAAAAGGTCAAAGTCCAATTTTCGGGTACTTCTTGCCAGGGACGAGTACGGTACCGGCAGGTCGCTGCTCCTAGCGTACGGTAAAGTAGTTGGCAGCAGAGTGGGTTAGGGCTCGGGCTGGGTCGGGTTTATGGCATTTTCGGGGGGGGGGGGGGGTGAGGCTAGGATCGGGAGCAATTTCGGCGTGAGCCGCAATTCTTGAGTGGAGTGGCGCGGCCCGGGAGTAGTCGGCTCGGTCGGAGAATCTGCTGGTTGTCGGCCGGGCATCGGCTGAAACCACCGTCGCCGTGAGGGGGGAGGGCCTCAGGTGTTATCATATGCCTGAGTTCGTTAGGTCTCCCAGATTTATGTTGGCCTATGGCGATCGAGTTGGATTAAGCTTAATTTTAACCCCATTGTATTGATGACTCCCTTTTCACATGAGTGATCACTCGTCCTTAATATCCCACCATCGTGGAGCACCCCCAGGAATGCTGAGGGTGTAGTGTACTAGTGGCAGCGAAGCATAATACTGTAGTTGGCGTGGTTTTGGCAAACCTGGGGTTAGATCTATGGAAGTACTGTCACCGCTTTATGTGAACGGTTACTGTCCAGATACCGAATAGCACCCTCCCCGAGAAAACCCAGCCCTTCAAACTAGCAACCCCCTTCCCTACGCTTTCCCTAGAGTTTGTCTCTAGGTCTTCGTCCTGGAGTTTCTCGATCATTTGGCATTAGTGATATAGGATATGGTTCGCTAGATATTGGAAAGATGTGCAGGGGGTTTAGTTTGTCAGTGACGGGGTGTGATTTGGGCCTTTTATTGGGTTGGTTCCGGTACGTAGCTCCGTGACATTCTTTGGGGTCGTGGGAATCAGTGGGAATAGGGATAGGATGCTAGCGGGATGGATGAGTAGCGATTTAGAAGAAGTGTTCTTGTGTGTGGATATTTGTGCGTTGCTGTGGGTTTCTGGTCATTAGATTTGGTTAAGATAGTCCGATGGAATTAGGTGCAGCACGGGTGGGTATAGATGTCTTGTGAGGATAGGATGCTGATTGATAATTATGAAGTAAACTCTGGTAGGCGTCCTCTCCGGTCGACGGTGTTTGGCCGATTGTATCGAGCATGGACTCAACTACCCGCAGAGTGGGGTAGACTGCAAGCTTTTGCTATCCACCACTGACAAAGCAGCCTCGGCATCGGTATGGCGGTTTGTGAGATTGGTAGAATGATTAGTATGTTGTTCTCTGCATTGCCAGGAGAATTACACCAAGTATTGGGGCGTTTGGGAATATATGATGCCCCACCGGATAAGAGGGTTACGGACCTCAACAGCCTAGCCGGAGGCCAGCCAAGTTTCGCGCTTCTTCAGAATGTTCTGGTGTTCTATAGGGACCAGAAGATCGTCTTCACAATCAACTTCGGGTATTGTTCTTAATCTTTTTTTTTCCTAGTACTAGAGAAGTGTGAGGCGATGAGTTTCTAGTATCTGTAGCCAGCTTACTAGAGGGATGTATCTAGACTGAGCTCCTATCCATAGACAAATACTTGATACCAAGGGTTTCGATAGACCTACCGTCTTTTCCACTACCAAGCCACCGAATGCCCCCGCGCACCTAAGCTAGCCAGAGTATCACCACCGTAGATACTAGTGTGATGAAAATCCTGGGTGGAATCCTACGGGGAACGGGTCTTTACAAAGTGAAAAGAAAAACAGTCTATGCTTCCCCTTTTTGTTTGCATCCCATATATATATCATTCCGGCATTCCAGATTATTCATTCTATGATACAATCTAAAAAGTATCTAGGCCACGGGTCCGGATCTAGATAAACTTGAGACGTAATACACCAGCCTCCACTTCTGCGTCTGTGCCTGTGTAGTACAGGGAGATCGTTTAGTATAAGCTTAGATTTCAGTTTTACTAGTCCACTACCGCGCGGACTTGTGGATTGTTTTTTGTGGATGCTTTTTGTTGAGTATGTGTTTTTTGATGGATGAGGGGATTCAAGCAGGGTTCCGAATGGTCGGCGGAAGACTGGACTGGACTAGCTAGTCCGGTCGAAAGTCAAGTCTAGTCTAATGGTGGAAATTAGACCGACTAGACGGTCAGGATTATTAAAATCTCTCGATCAGGATGGATCCCATAGGGCCCGCCAAGCAATAGGATATGCTATTCTATCACAATATATTACGTTCAAATAAAGCTTTTCTTAATAAAACTTATTGTTTCCATGGATTATACGGTGGAGATAGTGCCTCGCTTTGATTAGGGGTGGTGAAAATAGGTTCTCGATTATCGAACTATTTTTGGCGCATTAAGTGAGTGATATTACATGACCAACTGCTACAATACGGGTGTTCGATGCCACTTATCCATCGGGTAATTGCATTTCCACCACATGCTATCCTCTCCAGGACGCTCTATCAACCGGCATTGAGGGCCTGTTGAGCCACACCGTGGCAAGCGGCTTTAAAATCCTACTATAGCTCTCATGCGATTTTTAATAAAGACTGGTCTGGGACCAGTCCAAGCCGGACTGGACCACCCAAGTTAGTCGGGTCTAGTCATCGGCATCAACCAGGACGGGCCAGTCTGGTCTTGCCTCCAAGACTTGACCGGTCGGACTATTCGGAACCCTGGATACAAGAGAGATTGAAAATGCTAGGGATGAGTGTCTTGGGGAGGCAAAAACGTGCGCTCGAAACTCGAGTAATCTCAGAGAGCGGTTTGACTAAGGTAGATGTGCTGGTGTATGTATGTAGTTAGGGATTTGCCGCACTAGCAATTTTTAGGATACTGTTGTAAATTCGAGCGTCCCGGGATGAGCTATTGGGGAATGAAGACTGTGGAAAAGGGGGCTTTATGAACACAGTCTGTGGATCAAGCTTCTAGCGTTACGAGAGATGGGCCGAAGTTGGTGTATGGACTCAAAATTCGGGGGGAGGCTTCGGAGGGGTATGAATGCTGGTACGTTAAGCGTTCATTATCATAAGTGCTGGGTTCGCGTTTTTCGTCGGCTAGGCAAGCATCACTTATAAAGGGACATCAAAAGGCACCACTCTTTCTTTAGGGACTCCGTTCTCTCAAAAGTGTACTCTCTCAGGGAACCTGCCCCTAGTTTTATTGCCTTAGCTATGCCACCCTGGCCCACCGACCAACTTATAACGCATCATAATTTATTTCTAGGAACAGAGATTAGCGATTCTTACAAAACCGGCTCATAATTGCCCGGTTGCTTCAGAGTACTACGAGTGTGAGTCAATACTATCACCCTAGTAGGAGCCGAGATGAACCATCTGACTGGCCCGAGTGATAATTTGTGGAGTGCGGAAGGCTTGTACTAACATCGCCCCCCTGCTTATCTTGATCACGCAGGGAGGACAGAGAACATCTCTCGGATAGGGACGTGTAATCTTAGGGTACGGTGCCCCAACAGCATAGGCTGTGTGTCGGCCCTAAAGGGACCTGTAAGATACCTTATTATTAAAAAGCATGTGATATCTAATGCTTGCAGCATCAGACATGACTGTTAGACTCAATGCCCGAGTGCCACAATTGGCAATCCGGGTTAGGTAATGGTAGGTAATAATCAATGACTTACCACTACTCGCTCGTCTTTGCCAAGAATACCTCCGCCAGCCGATATTTTGCTGGGGTTCTCACCAAATATTCGGCTCAAGGAGGTATTCTTGGCAAAGACGGGTGAGTAGAATGTCTGGCTGAGAAAGTGGCTAACCGAGACGGAGGATGTCAATTGAATGAACCTTTTTTTTGTTGGCAAAAAATTGTTTATCCGAGTGACTAAGCGCCTAGGCGTTGAATCATAGTTGAGTTTTCTCCCGGCACCGGGGTACAACACCAGATGGAACGTAACTGCGATCCAGGAATGCTAGCAGCTCAATTTGTAATCGGGATTGTATGAAGTGAATTACAACACTCGTGGTAATCGACAGTTTCATTTTCTGGCCAGGGACGTCACCTAGAGTTGTGATTGGATGAAAGAAATGCTTCTCAGCTGTTTACCCATTAGTTCATGTTAGTAGAATAGTGTTATCAGGATCAGCTTATATGAGCGTTAGCAGAACTTGCTCTATAGCTCTAGCTCCACGTGCTGGTTGGCCACTCACGCTGGTGCCTATAGACTGGTGGATGTTTAACTATTTATTCAGTTGTTCAGTCGTTATTCTACTTTCCAAAACTATAATAGTTTTCGGGCCAATCACAGACCTTAGGAGTTTTAGCAATAGGGAAGTCTGTCTGTCCTGCGGGTTGGAAAAGGATAGGCTATGAATTATATAGTCCACCTGCCCCTGGCGAGGATTTTCCCAGGACCTTTGGCTCAAGGAACATGGAGAACAACTGGTCCTACGATATGTTGATATGATGTCTTAGAATGTGGGGCCTCGCAGCGCGTGCAGGGGAGCATGTCGGAGAACCCTGTTGGGGAAGTCTGCGGGGCTCGTCACAATCCGATAGGCCCGGTGAGGCTTGTTCGCTATCATTGGCAAGTATAATTAGGCCCTGTTCGGCATAAAGGTTGAAAAACGCATATGCTGATCGAAAATATTGCAATGCTTTGTAAAAATATTCCTGTTCCTTCTTCCCCGTTATTCTAATAGAGTTTGAAATATATAGAAAATAGAAAGAAAGGCTAGAAGATTCTAACCACCCCGGGACTCTATCTATGCCACCATGATCCACATACAGGCAGCTCAGTCGGTATCCCCCCACAGATCCCCACAGGTCATGAGAAACTCCTGCAGTCCACCACAGCCCGGGCGTCAGGACTGCGAGGTAATCTCTCACCTCGTCAAGCTAGGCACTTGCTAAAAACTGCCTTGCTCAAAACTTGCGAGACCAGGCAGAGTATATATACCAGTAAATCATAGCCCGGTCCGGCCCAGCCCTCACAGCAGCCTCCCCGTTGTGCCTCTAGCCCCCTCAGGCAGATACGAGCACTAAATCGCAATAAGGCGAGGTGCATCTCTTCGCCGAGAATTTGGGGCGTCTTTCGCATATCTTTACAATAAGATCCCGCTCCTGTGGGAGTCCTGCAATGCTCAAGCATGGGGTATGCAAGATAAGTCTTTGTAAGCATTTAAAACGCGGATTACTTTTGTCAATGGTTCATTTTGGAAGAGTTATGTACAGTACGTGGGGGGGGGCTATGCTTGCTGGTTATGTTAATTGTTCTCAGGGGAAAATAGCTTGGAGGGGAAAAGAAACTTGTTTTTGTTTTTTGAGAGCGGTTGCCTTAGAGTTTGTTCTGTTTGAGGTATCATGGTTGAGATTAGTATACTTGTAGGCATGATAGAGATATGTTTGGCGGGGAACTTGTGCTGGGATGATTTGGAATGTGATTTAGAGTTTCATCGTGTGGGTGGGTGGGTGGGTGGGGGTGTCATTCCCTCCACCCTTGGGCAGGGGGGCATTTTTGTCTTTCTTCCCTTGCCTTGTTTTTCCTTCCTTTTCGCTTTCCTCTTCGAAGCTCTATTACGCTGACTGCTAATGATTCACCCCTCCCTCAAGCTACTATCTTACCTTTTCTTGCCCTATCCACTGAGTTCCAACCGCCGGGAGAAATCTGGCAAATAGGAAAGGAAGTCAGTTAATTGGGCTTCACCAATGGGATCACCCCCCCGCAGTAAGTTTACAGCCACGCAAAGGATCGGGTTTGGTAGGTATGGTGGCGCTATGGGCCACCAAGCACACCAGTATCTAGCAAAATCCTTGGACCACGTTATCTGACAACTTGACGCTGTATCCATCTTTTTCCCAACCGACATCTACCTTCCTGCTTCACCGGGATCTTGTGTGACTCAGGGCAGTTGAATAGGGAGGAAAGCAGAAATACGAAGTTCTAACTAGTGAGTGGGAAAGTTTGATCCTTTATTGGCTATTGGGACATCGAGTAGCGGGGTCCCCAGCTTCATGAAGGGGATTAGTGTTCACAAGTGGATATTCTGGCTAGGCATTGGGTTTAACTGGGCCAACGTGGGCCTTTTTCAGAAGCTGGCGTAGCCGGATTGCAGATGTCTGCGAGCTTTCCGATAGTGTTTGAGGATGACCAAGCCAGGTGAAAGCGAGACAGGCCTGGGCTTGGTAGGCACGGCCTTTCCAAAGCATGTAGGTTTCATGCGGTCACCTTCTCGGCCGTATCCTAGATGTTGGCCACTCTACAGTGGCGACCGGCAGAATGGCAGCCTCGCAGACGTGAACCGCGTTTGAGCGAATTTAAGATCAATAGGGTACTATATATAATTTACGGGCTCTAGGAGTTGGTTAAAGCAACAAAAAGAAAAGAAAAGTCGAAAAATTAAACTACCTATGTTCTGGGGACGGGGGAATGGATGATAAACTGAGATTGAAAGCCATAGAAATATGAAAAGAACTACCTTTATCAGTAGTAGTGGGTATGTATCTCTTGTTTTTAACATCATATGAGGATAGGAGTGCTGGGAAAGCTACCACCTTAGTAAAGGAACAAATTTGCCTTATGCCTTTTCTGATCAACATAGGATCTCATGTGCTGTGCTTCTCTCATATAGATGATATAAAGTGAAACCATCTGCCTGGCGGCCTCTATTGTTCCAAATAAAGTCTTGATTCTCTCACGAAGTGGATCCTTGGTTGTATAGCTATATTATCACCCAACTTAACATCTCATCTTACTGTCTTTTCCTCCTCTTCCTTAATAAACCTTTATTGGTTTTAGTGGACATGGCATGGAGTTCTTGTTCAGTTTTCATAATATTAGCTATTTATTCAGATAGTATTGCTTAGTAAGACCGCAGTATAACCATATAGCCACTTACTTCCTAGTGCTCATTCAGGTAACAAGATGCTCTCAGGAGAGCCTCCCCATTCTAGCTGTTGGAAACTCTATTGCAGCATTGTATTAAGCTATGGTAGGGGTTCATTTAGGAAGATATGTCTAAAGAGTTATGATGGGGTTGCTAGTATCTGGGGGGTGTCCAGGAACCCGGTGCCATATTAGTAGCAAGCATCCCGCCAACAGGTACCGGTGGCAGATACCGTACCCTGGGGCCCTCGCAAATACCCTCAGATGCAGGTCAATATTTCCAAATGCCGACAGATATCTTGAAATACTAATAGATATCCGCAAAGATCTGCGAATCCTCGCGAATGAGCTGGAATCTCTAAAGCCATCCTCTACGGTTAGTAGCTCAGTTGAGAGACACGTGAAAAGATATCGGAAACGTTCTGGTAGGTTCAAAGTGCTGGGGGGTACCGGTAGTGTGGATGGCGGCGGAATTTCCCACCGCCCGACACACGCTCCTAAAACGTAATTGATTACGTTTACACTTACGATTACTATTTCATTATCAAGCTACCCTCCCCACTCCTTCACTCCCATTACAAACCTCAAATCTATAACACTAATTATCTCCCATAGCCTCCTTTCCATCACGTTGGTGTCCTGCCAGCCTTATCCCTGGCGATTCTGCATTGCTAATTGTTTCTTTTTCTCGATTCCAATTACCGGGTTAGATACAATCACTCTGGCAAGAATTGGTGTACTGCGCACCCCAGATCTGAACTAAGTTCTCTACCTAGCGATCCTTTAGCCTCAGGGCCATAAGCACTAGGAGTGGAGATAACATATCACACCAGTATGGTCATGCAGGCGGGGGGCTATTGGGGGGTGCACTAGTGCTCTGTTCAATCCATGCCGCGATAGGCACTTCTTGAAAACTTCCCTAAATCAGAGCAACAGTGCTTGGTCATTCGAGTTCCTGCAAATTTCTGCCCTCCAACTAAGCCGTGCCAGGTGGGCCCCAGAAGCCACGCCGATGATCAACTACGGTATTTTCAAGCAAGACCCAAGTAGCAGCATTGGTCTCAAAAAAAGGGGGGCAGCAGGAAACTGCAATGAGATGGTAGAGGTCTAGAGGGAGACCTTAAATGAATCGCTTCACATGAGCGACCCCCTTCTGCATTTTTTGCAATACCGCACGAGATCTTGCTTATCAGGAGAGATGATTTCGTCTTCTTTTCCTAGAGCAGTGCGTTCCCTCCCCTTCACTTCGTTTAGGGCCCTGGCCACACCGCCTGGTGCTGTCACACCACAATTAATTACAGCCAAGCTGGGAACGCAGATCACTTGCCTCTTCGGGCTATCTTCTAGGTCTTGAATAATCTGAAGGCTTGTTTCAACGGGTTTTCAAGGGCCCCGTATACCCGGGAAAGCATTATAATACCTGGGAAACCTTCCTAGAGAGATTGATACCTGAGAGGCTCAGAAACAGCCATTACAGGTTGCCGTAGATGCCTTGGCTAAGGAGGATACTTTCTTGGATTACTGTTGATTGGTAACAACGGGTTCACCTTTGGTGGATCTCCTAGGCAAACCGGAAGCAGGAACTGTGGATCTGAACAATAACAATGCACCTAGTGTTTATGCTCCCGCCCGGTGCTATTACAATGAACACATATCCTGAATAGAGCCACATTTCTACCAGCCCTCTAACATGATATGGTTAGGAGTACCGAAATAGGTCATCAATGTCCCACATTGAGTTCAGGTTATCTTCACCATTAATCACTCGTATGGGCGGTCCTGGGTCTTCCTCAAACACACCCATAGACAACTAGCGTAATTATAACCCTGCAGGAAGCTGCCCTGGAATCCTTGCTCCCCTCGACTTCCAGAATCTCTCCTGATACGTACGAGCACCCACAAATCTCTGGGCATCCACAACGGAAAGTCAAACCCCACCACACTAAACAAGGTCAGGGGGTATGTTGCTTAGTTTCTGTGGCCCGGAATACCTCACCTTCGTTTGCCCTCTTGGCTCGGGGGCCGTACAAACGGCTGGAAACTTAACTTAAATTATGAGAGCCGAAGGGGGGGGGATGAAGAAGACGGGTTCATAAATAAATCTTAAATGATCCCCCTACGCCTGTGCACCGGCTAAGGTTTCACGAGGGTAAATATGTTAGCTATGAGGCAACCCTCACGAGAACCATTGTTTTCTCTTAGCAAACTAGGAGGCTTGCGCAGCCCTATCCTGCTGGCGAGGGGCTACACGATATCATAGCGCAAGATGGTTAACAGATATGAGCCACTGGGCAAAATACATCCCACACCCAGTCCATAGAAAATGCAGGAAGTGTAGGGCGAGAGCAAAGACAGAGTAGGAACTGAAAACAGGGCGAGTAAACACCGTGCATCCAGCTCGTATAGAAAGATACGAGTAGAGTTAGCACCCTCGTCCTTTTTTTCCGAGCGGAAGATTAACACATGGGCAGGTTCATCTCCCGTCGCTTATCGCTCACAGAAAGGGGAATTCCCTTGGAATTCAAAGATAGTAGGGGCACAACGAACAGGAGGGGTACAGCGAACAGTCTTACCAAATTTGATGTCCCACCACTAGAGCTTTGGTGCATCGTTTGCCGTCCCCCTCCGTCCGTTGTTCCACCTACCTACGATGTTACCCACTGGAATTTTACAGACCCCAGGTCGTCGTTGCCCGCTACGGAATGAAGTGTCCCAAAGTGATAGTCGTTGACCCTGGTCTCCATAAAGCCTAAATTGAGGAGTGATATTCGGCGGCTTTCAGTGAGGCACTCATGCAGTGCAACGGCACGCCCCCGTGGTTTGGAGTTATTGCTTTTTCGGGCATGAGCTGTGTGGGGAAAGGTTTGAGTAGCTTGAGCCTTGCGACAATTTGAGGCCGGTTTGATTTCGGGCTTAGGAGCTGGACGCTTCCCGGAGGAGTTGTTACCGGAAGTGGAATTGAGCCCCCCCGGGTCGAAAAACACTCTTTCCCTCCAACCGGTGGTGCAAAGTTTCGAGAGTGAGTCTGAGTGTCTCAACTGGAGCACGGTATTCAGCCAAGGAGGTTGGGCCGGGGTTTCTTTTTCTCTTCTACAAGTATGATCTCGTTCTCTGGATGGTCTAATACAATGAAAACCGTTGGAGCCACTATCGGATTGCGTAGCTGAAATAGTCTTGCCGAATAGGCTTAACTGAGCAGGTTAACAAAATTACGGATACCAGTTGATGAGATCAAGCGGGCTCCAGCTAAATAAGCTATGCCCCGTCTGGGAAGCACTATTCCTTCCCAGGATGCTTTGTCTTGGATTACAAAAGGAGCCTGACCTCAGATAGAGGATTTAACGAATTTTTACAAACTCCAGATGAGATTTTTCGCACAAGGCAGGGATTATTTCGTGGGTTAATCTATTAATTATCCATTAGCTTTCCGGCGGGCACTTGTACGATATGACTGGCAATGAGAGCTGGATACTATTCTAAGACGTGGAATACCGGTAACTTAGAACCGCCACGAATCCCCCTCCGATTTTAAAAGATTAAGTGATGTATCCTTCCAAACAGAGGTCATAAATGACCATTTTATTAGGAATACAGCTCAAACAGCACATGGCTGCAAACGTCGGTCGTTTGAATACATACGCATGGGAAGCCGCTATCGGAAACAATGCTGCTCTAAGCAATTAGAATGATGATTGAGAATATTGATCAAAGCCGTTCATGCCGACCCATGCCGATTACATCTTCGCTTGCCAGGACGCCAATAAGCGAGCCTAGCGGGTGGTTAGACATGCGTGACGGAGGACGATACCCCCAACACCCCACCAGACGATCACATCACGATTGCATAGACCTATAATTATTCAGACAGCCGGTGGCAAGCCACGTCTCTCTCTCGTGGTCGATTCAACCTCGAAACAGAGAAGGAACTCGCTTGCTGCCTAAGGATAGTGCTACCGGTGAGCGAGGTGAAATTTGGCAATTCGATCGTAAGGTAGTGCATTCTTTCTGCTTCGCCGCTGGGCTCTGGTATTATTATCAATATTGATTCTCCCGATGGCTTGGAATACTATTTCTGCAGTACGATACCAGACTACTCTAGTCTGCCTAACTGCGCGACTAGAGCTGCCGCATCGGAACCCCACGAGCTCGCGTTGATCATTTTACTCGGTGCGCTGAGGGGAAGGCTACAGCCCTGTGGAGTGGGCCAGGTACTCGGGGGACCAGGGTTAGTCCGTGAACATTTCCAATGGACAGCTCCTGCGGTTATTCAAAATATATTGAGTGAGCCAATGAATGGTCATTTTCCGATATGCAGCTAAGCCCATCGATCGCAGAAGAGAAAGAATTCCCTAAATGGTATACGACTTTTTCTATCTGCCAGAAGGGGTATCCACGGTAGTTTGGTCGATAAACGATATTCACGGATTAACTCCCCCACCCGAGTCCAAGTACTACTATCCTTGTTGCCTTGGTCGCGACTGCAATCTGCAAGAGGGACAAGAGGAAAAACCAGCGAATGAATAGCAAGGGCATTTGACAAGTAAAAAAGAGAAGGAAAAAAAGCGAATTCGTCAAAATAGGGTAGCGAAAAATTGCCAGTTACCGATCCTTGTTCGTCACCGGCCTATTTTCGTCGTGCCTCCGTTGAAGGCAGTAGCCGGCGGGCAGGCAGCTATTTGGTTTGTGTGTTTCCATGCTGGATATTCTTTATGTATTGTGGCCCTTCTACTGCAGATTGGTTCCGGGATGGATGGGGGATGAACACCGGCAGCATGCTACTTGATCGAAACTTCTCTGGTGGTGGGTGGAGCAACATCTTAATATGGCAGATGACTGTGCTCGTACTGGTACTATGCGAGCACCGTGCCGGTATGCGATGTGAGGGCTCGCAAAGAGGGAAGGCTTTTTAGTGCTAATCAATAAATGCTTATTTGGTTTGCTGCTCGAAGGCGGGGTTTCGAGACGCTAGATCACTGGTTATTAGGAACAGCTCTGTCTCAAATGTTGTTTTTCCTAATGCATACAGATTAGTAATCTGATGGAAGATTCTTCTCGTCCACAAGATTGCCAATTTCCAGAGTTTGTAATGGCCTGGTAATCAATTGGGGACCCCGGGGGTATTGGTGATGATGACCAGATCCTATACTTGTACCATCGCGCCATAAAATCTAGGAATCCGGAGCTCATTAACTCATAGTATTAGCCAACCAACCAATGCCCTCGCCGCACAAGTTGATGCAGGTTGCAGAGTGAAAATACAGAGAGATGTTTTTCTTCTTCTTCTAGGTCACAGATAAAGAGAAACTGGAGTAAGTTTTGCCACAAATTACCTTGATATGGCAAGCACATTCCTCCCCATGCTCAGAAAGGTCCCCTGCATAGTAATTGAGGGGTGGATACATCTAGCATCAGCGTATGGTGAGGGGAGCCGAAAGGAAGAAACCCCAAAACACGAGAACTAGACTAAGAGAAAGGGAATTTTGATACCTCCAAACTGGCCATGCCTCCAAAATCACTGTAAAAAACAATTCCCCTCGAGGATTTTGAGACAATACTGATGATGAAAAACTTCCTTCTGTTTCCTTTTCGTTTTTTTCCTTCTTCTCTTGCATGATATCATGATACCGGCAATACACTAGAGTAATTAGTCAATGCCGGTATTCCCTTGGCTGCATGGCCCGATACTCTACTACCAAGTCTTGGCGATTGATTGGCAACGTTGACAAATTCTGAGTGTCCCACCATCCACCGCACGCGTCCCGCACCCCCCACCCAACCACCACCGCCAGTGATGCCCAAAACAACGAGAAGGAGGATACCGCTCCCAAACCCCTGCAAGCACATCCGCAAAAGGAGAAGCTTGGGGCATCCCAATACCGATGGGGGAGAAATGCCATCACTAAGCAGCCGGTAATCAAGAGCCTGCTACTATTGCTGGAAATGCCAGGCACGAACAGAAGGGCTATGAGCTAAAATGATATTGGGTAACCAAGTGGAGGGATGGGTGGACTGCCGTGATACTAACTTCCGGACACCCCTTCCCACCACCCTTGCGTTTAACACTTTTTTCCCAGCGGGCTTTGAGGACCTCAATTGAGGCGACGGGGGTTTGTTGCTGATGACGGAGCGAGGGGAAGGGGGGAGTGAGGGAGGTTGGGGCTTGGGTGTGGAGGGGCCAGCACGAGTGAGACCAACTCAAAATTCCCTGGTAGAAGGGCAGGTCCCGCAAACACTAGCAAACGTTAGTCCCGGGAATAACATATATAAGACCTCTCCCCTCTGCCCTTCCTATCCAGCTCTCATCCTCACCCCGCAATTGCCTATTTAACAGCTACCGCCGCCTTCGTCCACTCCTCCCTCTTCACCACCACCACCACCACCACAACAACAACAACACACTTTCCTAACAACAACCTTCAAACAAACAGCAGCAATGGCCCCTAAAGTCTGTATCATCATCTACTCTCTGTACCAGCATATCGCCCAGCTTGCCGAAGAGGAAGCCAAGGGTATTAGAGAGGCCGGGGGAGAAGCCACCATCTTCCAGTGAGTTTTTTCCATCTACTTCTGAATTTTTAAAGGCTTTATTTCCTCTAGCGGGGTTCCCGCTGCAGACATTGGAGTTTGTCGCTGAATTGCTCATAGGATCCCCGAGACTCTCGGTCCCGACGTTCTTGCAAAAATGCACGCCCCTGAGAAGGGTCGGTACCCCATCATCAAAGCCGACCAGTTGCCTGAATACGACGCCTTCCTCTTTGGTATCCCCACTCGTTATGGTAACTTCCCTGGCCAGTGGAAGGCATTCATCGACACTACTGGCGGCCTCTGGGCACAGGGTGCCCTTCACGGTATGTTTGCTCTCGCTTTCAACATGAGTTGGATCCTTAATTATTATTTTTCTAATAATCCCACAGGCAAATACGTCGGTGTTTTCGTCTCCACCGGTACCCAGGGTGGTGGACAGGAAGTCACTGCCTCGAACGCCATGTCTACCTTTGTCCACCACGGAATGATCTTCGTTCCTTTGGGCTATAAGAACGCTTTCCCCATTCTCGCCGACCATTCTGAGGTCCGCGGTGGTTCCCCATGGGGTGCCGGTACCTTCGCTGTATGTTTCCTCTCTCACAACCTCTCTCTCTACCTATTATTGACAATTATATCACAGGGTGGTGACGGATCTCGCCAACCCAGCGAGAAGGAGAAGGAACTCGCCTTCACTCAGGGCCAAACTTTCTACCAGACTGTCTCTCGCGTCAACTTTGCTTGACTGCATGGTAGCTCTGATGCTACGACCCCAAAAGACGATATAACCCCCAAACAGCCAGTTAAAAAGGAAGTTGGTCCAGAGAAAAAGAAGGATAGGGATGGTGACAAAGCCGGTGGTCCTTGTGGATTGCCTGATAAGTGCTCGGTCTCATAGTTTTTCTTGATATTTTCTTTCTTTTTTTCCCTTTCTCTCCTCGTTTAATGGTTGTTGTTTTTCCCCCTCGTATGTTATTGTCTTTTGAAAGTAGTATGCATAGCGACTATGTTTGCCCCGTGGCGGGATGGTGGACGATGGATGTTTGAGAGCAATGGCGGTAATGAAAGTCAATGATACCTTCCGACATTTCAACTTGTCTACTCGCTTGTGAACGTGAACGTGATTGGGATGTCTAAGTAGCTGATTGGTTGGTTGGTTGTGCTGAATACAGCAGCCTGCTCACTTACGCAGAGCACCGACGATAATCACCACCATAAAGCCCTTTCCCTCCTTTATCACGAAGAAATGGTTTACACACCTCGTTCACTCGTTCGCCCGATATCTGAAGGAAGAAAAAACGAAGGGGGAAAAAGATACAACCCAAAGGGCCCCAAACGGAGCAAGGGTAATACCAAAACCCGATCTCTAATTAGGGAAAGAGAATTAGAAACTTTGAGAAGATAGGACCTACAGGATGGGACCCTTTCTCGAAATAAGAGACAATCAGGTAATGTAGCTGGAAAAATTGGCTATGCAAAATTCAAAAACATGTACTCGGGTGCGGTGCAGAAATTCGCAATACCGATAGAATACTAGAAAATTAGCAAGGGCCTTTTCCAGAGGTGTGTGTAACCTCATCCAAGCTTTGAGGAGGATTGGCTGCCCAGAACCGCTCACCGCCACTTCTGCCCCTCAAGGACCCACCATTCGGCCCTGAGGGAGGGGAAAAAAGAAAAAGGAACGAGCGATAGCCGGCCCAAGCGACTCCGACGCTCCGACACTTCAAGAAAATCGTGGGGCAAACACGCCATCCCGAAAGGCCCTATGTGGTCAGTGCGCTGCCTTCATAACCGTAAGGGGCTCGTTAAATCCACTGATCGGATTGCGTAACGGAAATCGCAAAAAAAACCGTGCTCACCAAAGGGGCAGGTTAATCAACAAAAATAATAAGCCCACCAGTTAAACGAGATCCAGCGGGGCTAAACTTGAATAAGCTAGGCCCCGTCCAGAATATAACTATCCCTTCTTGGGAAGCGTTCTTGTCTCGGGTTCTGAGAGGGGGCCTTACGGCCGATACGGTAGTCGTGGATTTAGCGGGTTTTATTTTTTGCGGTGGCACCGTAACTTATGATACTGCGTGTGCCGAAGAGTTTTTGGCTCTCTCCGAAGATACCCCATATCATACGATACTATGCCGATTGATAGATGGAGATGGAGATGTAGAAGGAATTTGGGAGGGGGGCGATTCCAGCTCTTTTTTTTCGGTCGACAGTACCCGTAGTAATTTGGGACTGTACTGGTACGGTTTGTACTTGTATTTGTACTCGTACTGTTACAAGGCCGTTGAGTTAAGGATGGGTGAATCAAAGATCCACTGCCGGTATGATAACACAGTGCTACTAGTGGGTGATGATATGAGAGGACGGTAAGGCCCTAATTGAGGACAATGTTATCCTAATATCATCGTATCGGATCCATCCCCTAGGCCGGCGCGAAGCCGTCAAAAACTCCTTACCAGGCGACGCTGGATGTTTGGAATGGACTGGACTGGATTGTGTGATGCTTGTTAAGAGGCTAGCTGCAACGGGGGGGTGCCCTGTTAGTTGTTAGTCCTAAGGGAACTAGTTTCCTCTACTGATTGTGGGCATTAAATCTTGATAGCTGCTTCTAGTTTTGGAACAGCCAGGAAGGGGTATTTAAGTTGCTGTTGGACCACTACGCCTTGCTTGTTGCTAGGAATATTATACTGCGCCGTACAGTACCGGACAGACTGTGCCTCCATGGGAAACCACACAATGGGTGGAAATAGTTTTCTGGTTATTATTTTTTCCACCGATAGCACGGGAGTAGTTATTGTACCGTACAAGCTACTGCACTGTGCCTGATTATATAGTAAATCGATGGACTCCCAAATCTTTGAACATTTTCCAAGAGAGCTTGCCTGTATACGATATAATAATACCTACCATGCCATGGTGGTAGCACCCTCTATCAAACGAGAAAACCGCATAAGAAAATTGGAGACCTTGGAGACGATGGCAGCTAGGAGCATCATAGCTATCATACCGGGGTTATTGATATACACCAAGCACAATATTCCCAAGAACCGTGTTATAATAATAGAGGGATAGAGGGATAGAGTGGCACAAATCCCCACTAAAAGCACTCGAATCCTCACTCACTCAACCCACATACAACTTTCAAAAACAGCTAACCTAGTTCCAACCCTTTCGACTTCCGTAGTGTTGCTTCTATCTATCTCTTTATTTCCCTGCTAACGACACGAGCGCAGAATTGCGAGTTCTCGCATCGTACCAGTTCTCATCTGATCAGTCCTATCGTATGATACGCTTATAACAATCCCACAAACCCATTTCTTCCCCATATGGCAAACTCACGGTCTTCTCGGAATCTGGTCGGTTTTTCCGGCTGGTTAGTTGATCTCGTTCATTCCATACCACTGGTACTGTACATCTTTTTCCCTTATGATGGTGATTCAGCTCCGAACAAACCCCACACAGCTGCAGGGAATTTGGGAGGAGGGGAAGAAGAAAATCTATAATATATATATTATGAGGGTGGACGTTTACCCCCTCCTCTGAAAGTCTCTTGCTCGACATGAGAGAACCTATATCATAGTAATCCCCCTATCGCCTACCAACATCTTATCCCGATCTCCCAACGACAGCACTCGAATACAACAGTAAGAGCTACCCACACTAATCCAGAAGCCTCCGCCCATCCATCTATCTTTCCCCCTCCACTTAAAGCGTGGTGACCCCCGTTCCGTGATATCATAGTTGGGTTGGGCCTAAGCTAACCCACCATTGACCCCAAACCAAACCAGACCTTCCATCATACTGCGGGGAGTGGTTGGCCATATTAGTGCAGGGGTTCCGCCATGATGGTTAGTTTGCGAGATGTGGAGGGGTAGCTAGCTAGCCAGGCAAAGTTAACCTCAGTAATAGCACTACTGGACTCCAGCCCGTGATGCCGCTATCAAAACGAGATCGTCACGCTCTCAAGTACAGCGCAGCACTCTCCTTACTAATTGCAGCGGCGAGACGCGGGAGGCTACCCCGGTGTTAGAAACCCAGTACGATAGCAGTAAATCAACTCCCCGACCCCTCAACAATCACCCCCCCCCCGCAAAGGAGGCATTAGGGGTATCCTACTCGGAAAGCGGTGTGAAGATATGTAGCATAAGCAGATTAAGCCTACAACTTTAACAATTCAACCTAGTCAATCATCCGCCGAAACACCTCCAAAGCCTCACACACACACACACACACACACATGCATATAGTAGATACGGCGCTAACTTGGGGAGAGCGATGACGACAATATACATCCCCCCATAGCTCGGGGCCGCACTTAAACTTAATCTCCAGCAGAAGTGAAAGAAAGAAAGGGGAAAAGAAAAAGAAAAAGCGGTGATAGAAGCTAACATACCTACCCCCCTGTCACTTTGGATAAACCACCGTGTGGCAGGAGTAGTGGTGGCGATGCGTTCCTGATATCCGTGCTTATGCTATTGTTTCCTGTTCCTTGCGGTGGGCTGTTATACATGAGTGAACAAGATTAATAAATAACCTACAGTAGCATATTATATCCCAATAGGCCAGAGATCCCCCAATAGCGCCCATCTCCAGGTATGTAGTTATGTACAGTATGTATGTAGAACCCTCCCCGCAAGCTTTCCCAAAAAAAAACTTCTTCTTCCACGGGGCCCGATTGTAATTCTCGACCTGTGTTTCTTTCTTCTCCCGTCTTTCTTCTTTTGCACCCTTTCGCTTTTCATTCCCCCTCCCATACCCATACCCATACCCATCCCACCCCGCCACCCAGGTGCGCTCTGCCATGACGGGCGGGAGGGTCCAGTCTAGCTCAGCCTTGCACCGCACCGCATCGCACTATACAGTAGCGCATCAAGACTAGGTGTGAGGGGAGGAGGTTCGCAAGTATGGGATATCGACTCGCACATGTGTGTGGTTTAGGACGGCAGGGTCTTGGTTTTGCCGTTTGACGAGTGTAACGGGGCAGTAAAGTCACACATTATTGGTCATGGGATATCACTCGGTATGATAATTTTCGCGGAACGTGAGCTGCGGGGAGGGAATTGCTGGAAGTAAGAGATTCGGATTCGGTATTTGTATTGAAATTGATGCGAGTACTGATAGCTATTGATAATGTTATGAAGGGTGCAAAGGACCAAGGAAATGTCATGAAAAGTATGATAACATATCCATCACGTCGTAACTTATCATCCCGTTAAAAGATTACAATAAACAGATATAAAAAAAGGCACCCTCGCAAACCCCAAGTAAATACCTGAAGGAAGAAGAAAAGGGAAGAAAAGAAGAAGAAAAAGTCTCTCATCCCTTAAGCACGCTTCAAATCTCCCCCCTAATCATGCCACACCCACTGCATCCCCACCACGCTTCACCATTCCCTGCCCCACACCCAACACACCTCCATCCCGACGTCGCCGCCGCCTCACCACTCTTCTCTGGAACCGTCAGTGGCATGTCGACGAACCGGACCCTCTGCCTATCCCTTTCCTTCTCCTTCCCCGCGATCACGGCTTGCGACAACGGTGGGTTCTGGTAGATCGGCGATAGAGGCGTGGGAGGCGGGGATGTGGCTGAGTCTATGTCGTCAGGCCGCTCGAAGGAGCAGGCTTCGCAGCGGGGGAGGATGGAGGGATTGACTAGGGTGCAGAGGTCGCAGGCCCAGGTTGTTGCTTGCTCGTAGCTTGGGGGGAGGTCTTGAGGTTCTGCCGGTGGTAGAGGGGGAGAAGAGGAGGGGATGATTATTGGTGCCGGGATGCGCGGGGATGGGGGAGAGGGGGCTGTGGTGGCGGTGGCAGTCGGAGGGAGTTCGACTTGTATTGGACCATCATCGTCGTCCACTATCCAGACCATACCACCTCGTTCCTCCCAGAGCAGTTTCTGCTCGGCCTCTTCGCGTTCCGCTTCCTGGATCAGTTCTATTGCGGCATTAATTATTGCAGCCTCGTTTTCCGGATCTTCATCTAGCATTATTACTTCCTGCTCGGCTTCCTCCTCCTCCTCCTCCTCCTCCTCCTCCTCCTCCTCCTGCTCCTGCTCCTCGCCGACCGTAACGGTCCCAGCACGAATCGTCCTCTCGGCCTCCTCCTCGATAACACCCCTATCACCAGCACCGCTCCCAGCACCGCAAGTCTGAGAATCACGTATGCGCCGCTCCGTCGCCGCGGCGATCTTCTCCCGAATACCCAACCCACCGGGAAGTGGGTCCTTCCCACCACCAAGCTTCTGCCCAGATCCGGAATAGATGTCCCGACGCCTCTCCGCGGCCGCCAAGGCTCGTTGACGGGCTTCAGACATCAGCGGATCCTTAGGGGTTCCGGCGCCTAGGCGCTTACCCTCCGAGTAGAAGCCTTCTCCGTCATATCCGCCACGGCGAAGGGCAGAGTAGGACTCTTCAAGGGTCTTCAAGTGAGCGTAGAATGTGTCGTTGTGGGGGCCGTGGAGGTTGTGTGTTATTCTAGCATTATTATTAGCTAGTGCTTCCTTCGTAAGGCGGACAAGGAGACAAACTCATGCAACATCGTACAAACACAGTCCTCAACATTCAAGAATACGCTGTCGTCGTAAGGTTGGCGGAGCCTTATGCAGACCTTCTCTCCACCATTAACGTTCAAGCCTTTTCCATCCAACACACACGATATAATTAATTAGCCCTCTTCTCTTCTCTTCTCTTCTCTGCAATAGTGTGTAAGAGACAGTGGAAATACCAAGTAAGCTCTTCTGTGCTGGGTAAAATTCCACCAAACGGCCCACTTTGTACCCGCCTTTGCTCATAATAGGCTTCACAAGGCTGGCGATCCGCCGCAGCATGAAGAGGGCGTGCTGCTCCCTTGGTTTCCCAGGAATGTGCACATATGAGCCGATTATCTGGTCTTGTGCCATCTTGTATCTTGTTTTGTTCCCTTTCCTCTTCTTCTTCTTCTTCTTCTTCTTCTTCTTCCTCTTTCTTTATTCTATGTGTCTGTAGTTGTTGAAGTTAAAAGTTGCGAGGAGGTAGGTAGGTAGGAAGGTAGGAAGGCTGTGAAGAAACAAATCAGGCTGACAGACCACGGGGGGGGTGGTTGTTATGGTTTATTTTAGCAGCTAAAACAAGCTTACCGTCCCGCAGCAAAATAATAAAAACGTTAGATAAGAAATATAATACGAGACGATAAGCTTAAGCAATCGAAGCAATCAAGCAAATCGATAACAAATAATGAAAAAGATAAAAATAAACCAATAATATGGAAAGTAAAAATAAAATAAGATCAGTGGACAGAGAGAATATAATAGAACCGAACCAGCAGCGATAAGCTATAATGAAGAGAAGTAAAGTTAAGTAAAGAATACGTAAATCAAAAGAACCATAACCAGAAACCTTAGGGGCATTATTCACCTACTTATAGCCTTCCTCCTTCTTCTCCTCCTCCTTCTCCTCCTCCTCCTCCTCCTACTTAGGCATCCCACACACACACACGTTACAAAAAAAGAGCCTTCCCTCACAAAAATGAACAGCAGAACATAGAAAACAGCAACCATAACAACAAGCAAATAGTTCCCCCCTCCCCCCCTCCCCCTACGAGGTATGATGCTATAACTCTTTACCGGTGGGGTACAATACCCTACATACACACGTATAACCCAGAACCACCACAACTTCAAGTCCTACCACCTCAACATCCAATTCGCCGAGCCCGGTATACACTCAAGTAAACGCAACCACTTTCCAATCTCACATTGGCCCGATTGTACATTTTGTCATGGGTGGTTACGGTGGTACGCACGCGCGCGGGAAGCAAAGCAAAGCAAAGCAAGCAAGCAGAATGTCGTGGTCGCGTGTGGCTGGCTGGCTGGCTGGTTGACCTTTTCCTGAGGGGGAAGGAGGGAGAGAATATGGGGGGGGTGATGAAATTGCCAGCGAATGGTCATCACATAACTTGATCATTGAGTACATTGTTTTCCTCTCTCTTGCTTCGCTACAGTTCACTTAGATATGCGCTCCAATTCGCGCAATGAAGTTCGAATACGAAGGGAGGAAGGGGAAAGGCATAAACTCAATTCGTCAAGGCAGAGTTCTCTCACACTTCGTTCGCCTAAATGTCTCAAGAGAAATAAATAAATAAAGATCACTTACTGTATCAATTGGCCGCCTCAACTGCACCCGTACAAACTTGGATTCTCCACTTCCCCAGCACGAACCGAATAACGTCCTTCCAATATCTTTCCGGTACCTCCTGTGATATCTCCATCCAGGTTGGCCAGCCAGGTCGGGTCAAACGAAAAAAATAAAAATGACAAGGTATAGAAAAACTATTTAAGACTTGGTACCGTTTACCGTAGCGGGCTCACCCTGTATCACTCGCGCAGTAATGTCCGATACGGCATCTCACATAGAGTATAGTACAGCACAGATGCAAGGTTAGATCAGATGAGATGCAGGTCCGGCTTTTGATTTTCCCGATCAACTTCCCCTCCTCTCCTCTCTTTTTTGAGCCTCCAAAGTAAATCAGTGCCAACGTTCCAGAAAAGAAGGAAGCAAAATCGTATAAAAGCCCCTTCCCCCCCCAATAAGAGGTAGAATTCTTGCCACATCTGTGGTCGCCATCCAGAAAAAAAAAAGGGGGGGGAAGAAAAGAAAGATATCAAACCTTGTACGTACATCACCCATCCGATCCAAGCAACCCAAAAAGAAAAGCAATCGCAAAAACAAACCCCCCCAAACCCATCCCAGCCCAGATATGACCTACATAAGAAGAATGAAAATGATAAAAGAATGAAATTCTAGCAACCCCTCTATAACAGTCCGTCTATCTATAGAGCGATAGGGCCCTTGGGTGGTGCTTGAGACAGCCCTTTAGTATCATTCCTTTCAAGCTCGAGACTGTCCTCCATTCCAAATCCAGGGCCCACATCATCATCACCGAGAAGAATATCACCTTCAGAATCGTCATCGTCACTCGAATCTGGATATTCACCTTCAATGAGATCCTCGACGAGACCGGCGGCCGCCACGGCATCTGGATCTTCGGCATCTGTGAAGCCTTGCCCAACAGGTGAGCGGATCCGTGCGCGTTCTTCCGCCTCGAGTTGCTTCGCCCGAAACATAGTACGTTTATAAATCAACCACCCGGTGATGACACCGAGAAAAACACCTACCCAACGTCAGCTCGGACATGACACAGAATATATTTATTATTACCCCCAATAATGCTTCCATAGTTCAAAGCCTTTGTCTTCAGGTCCATCTTCTTGCCTTCGTCCTCGGCTAGTTCGGCCAATTTAGCACCAATGAAAATATGGATCAGCAACTTTGGTGTCGCCACAGCTGTTGCAATCATGAAACTCAGTGGATCGACGGTCGGAAACGTCGACATAGCACCATTAGAGATTGAATACGGCAAGGGGCATAACCGGATCATGCACAGCAATTTGATCCCATCATGTTTAAGTGTGAGAGAAAGCGCTGCAAAGCGCTTATCGGTGGCCACCATGCGTTTTGCAAAGTCCTGGAGGTAGTATCGACACACCACGAACGCACAAGAAGCACCTATTACCGTGCCAGAAGCGATTATAAACCAACTGCTCACAAAAACTGATTAGTTACACCGCTCAGAGAGCAAAAATGGAGCTAACTCAAAGCAGAGTGGAAACCAACCCATTAGGAAACCCGTAAACAAATCCAGCAAGTGTCACCGAAGTTGAGTACCCGATCATCGGCGGAAAAGCTGAAGCGAAGCAGAGAGCAAATATAAGCAACCACCCAGCCTTCCAGCTCCTAAACACCAACAATCAGTGACAAAGCACGATTATTCTCTCTCCCCTATTGATTCAAGCACCTGAGCTTCGCGGCGAGCGGTAGCATAGCGTGTAATATCTTCGCATGGAAAATTAACCCCAGTATAGCCGTAGTCCCCATTACCAGAAGCACCAGTGATCCAAAGATCCTTTGCATCAAGGTCATTTTATTGAACCTTTTGTGAGCCCATCTCCGTAACCTACTAGCCTTAGCAATCAGGGCATTTCTCTTTCCTTTTCCAGAGCTTCGTCGTGACGGCCCTGACGATAGGGACGATGACCGCCTTTGTTGGTTCCAACGCACCGTACTCAGCGGAGGGGGAAGAGCATCGGGGGGAGTGTACAGGGCGCCCGAGTGACGCGGGATTTCCGACATTGCGCAGTATCAGATGGTAGCCGGCAGTGTTTGGAGAGAGGGGAAGAACAAGTGGGTGGTGGGGGAAGTGGGAGAAGCTTGTCGATGGATAGAGGAGGAAACGCACGTAATCGAGGAGTTGAGGCCGCGCTCACGGAGTAATCGACGGCTGATTATTGATAGGGGAATGGTTGGATGCAGACAGGTCCGGGAACGACGTAAGCCCCCTGTCTCCCGGGCTCCGGTGTTGGAATGTTATGCACACTAGTCTCCTGTGGCTGGTGTTAGAACCTGTGCTGGATGCGCCACAGCTTACTTTTCGTTTCCTTGCTCATTCCACAAGTTGTTTCCATTTTTACGAATAAGCCCGGAATAGAGCTCTTCCATGTCCGAAAGTTAGGATAACTGCGTAACCCCCACCATTTCCAACGATTCGAAGTTGTGTTGCATTTGCGGATTTATGGGATTTTATTTCTATGGCAGCCTCCCATCAGCAGATGGAGATGACTTGCGAACGCCTAAAACCCCGTCATCACGGTAACAGCAGGCTGACCCCCCACAAGCACCAAGGTGTGCAGCTTCGTTCGACAGAAGGTCACAATTTGATGTTGGCACAAAAGTGAGTGATATCTTGTGATGTCAACCCAGATTCGAGCTAAGATTAGAGTTACCGGGTCCCGCACAATATGCTCCCTAGGGTACGGAGAGATACTGTGGCTGATACCGTGGTCGGGCCCACATCATTAAATTTTAGTACGATACAATTCTGCTTTACGGTAGGGGAAAAGGCCCAGAATGTTTGGTAAGGTACTGAGTTCAATTAGGGTACTTGGCCATTGAAAAGGCCTCCGGACGCTTTCTGCCAAGATAGGTACTAATAAATGCAAAGCGTCCGGTGACTTTTTCAAATATCCAAGTACTGAGTGCGACATATCGCCATGGACTTCTTGGCTTGTACCGTACTCTACCGATACTCCTACAAGTACCGTACGGTACCTTACATGCCGTGCCTGGTAAATTTCATGCTAATCAGGAAACCTAAGCGTTCGAGATTCTCGAGGGTTAGCGAGGGTACATTTGTGTTACCAACGCTGTAACATGTGGGCCATCCAACCCAGGACCGGGTGTCTGAGAAGTGTCGTCCTCGGAGCTCGAGATAGAATATATACAACAGCTGCAGAATGCGTCTCGATAATAATTGCGGGGCATCAGGAGAAGTAAATAGGCGAAAGTGGTAGTCGCGTTGTCTAGATAGGATCCGATATTGTTGGGAATGATAGACTGCTGATATGGTGGAAGCGGTGATACCAACATGAGAGAATTCTTGAGGATTGGGGAGCTTGGTCAAAGTCGTGTGCTCGAGTACTGCACCGTGACCTTCTCAAGGGATTGGCACTCGCTCCTTTAAGGCATCTTAAGGTATATAATAAGCCAAACCCGCATTACTGTAAATGAAGCCGGCGCAGTACCGTATTATCCGTCCGAATCTTGTGCTGGCGACATCGGACAGACTGACCGCTCAGATCAAACAATCTCGTCAACCGGTCAAACCAATACGGTTTCGGTGTCCGAGAGATCTCCAGAATTTGTGATGATAATGTAGGGTGAAGACTTGGCACCATAGTTGGGCCCTCATCGTTTCGAGTGAGGCTCAAACGGCGGGGCAAGTTTGAAAGCGCACTGGAGTCGCCATGGCCGTAAAATGGGAATTTGATCTATCGATGCCGCCAATTCTCTGCCGCCCTTCCCCATTTACCCCAATTTCCCCCTTCCTCCTGCAGCCCTGTGAGGTTGCCGAGGGAATTATATACTGTATATAACGTCGCGTTACTAAGTTTGAATCAATTGTCCCAATTGGTTGCCGGTAAAGCCGGAGTGTGTGTCGGCTTGATGAATTGTTTCTCTAAATATGTATCATATGTTCGTAGGAAGCGGTTGATCGTAAGGGTTTCGTCAAAGCGTTCTTCTTTCCCCCCCTCTCTCCTTCTCTCTTTCAAGCTCCTGCTTGTGCTATTGCACGAGGGGAATTAGAGTAGGTATTCGAGCCAGCAGTACCCCTGTATTGGGGGTTTCGGTGTGGTCGTAATCACAATTTCAAGTGGGCTAACGGTTCAAAAGGGGATAGTTGGGAAGCGGTTACGATTTGTGTTGGAAGGTTTCTCTGCAAGGACTTGTGTAGCCTTGCGTGAGATCAGCTCCAATGAAGAGCGAACTCTGCAAGAGGGACGAGGGAAGGAAGGAAGGAAGGGGAAGGGTTTTAAAGAAACAAGCGAACCTGATCGAGTCGGGAGATGATGATTGGGAATGCGGGATGGTGGTGGGGGGTGAAACACGTAACGAGGAGGAGGAGGAGCTGTGAGGGCCACATTGTTTTTGTCTGGTAGGGCAAATAGGTCACAAGTTACAGTGAGGTAAGGCTGCAACGGCGGCAGGTGGGGTGGCTCGCGATATCGTAAGGTAAGCTCACCGCTGGAGCTCTGGTGAAGGAGGAAACCCTTTTCGCTGTACTCGAGTATTTCCGGCACCGCCCCTCCACCGAACAAAGCTGGTGGCCACAGGATAAGCCGGGGAGGCAGGGGAGGCAGGGGGCTGCCATTATTCAGGTGTTGAGCCAATGGAGTAATCTCAGCCTGAGCTGTGAAGCAGGCAGAGATGTCTGTATGTCTGTGGTGTACTGTACTGTACGGCAGTGTGAGTGATGGGAATCTTCGTGCCTGAGAGTTAAAATCATAGAAGAGATCAAAGCAATCGGGAACCTGAGAGCGTGAAATCACAACTGTATACCGGTAGCACCCTCACAGAATTTTGAGGACTATGATACTGATAACAGCAGTTGGAGAGGCAGCAGCATCCCTATATTTGACCTGGTCTACGTCAAAACGCTTGGTGAGCACGGCAGTCGTCACGAGTCGCTGGGCTCAACCATTGATGGTACCGATACAGCGCTATTGTTCCTGTGGGTTTAGTTGGGATGTTGCTGGCGGCAGCACCCGAACCCCTCGCCCTTCCTATCTCATCTTGGAAGGGCTGAGGGACCAGAGAGAGAGAGGGCCTGGAGAAGGGAAGGGAGGTGCAGCGACAGCCAAAAAAGCTACGAGAGGGTATCATACCACTGACTTGAAGGAAGCTGTGACCTAACCCCCCATCCCATCATTCATCTCTCTCCTGCTCTCCCTCCTCCCCCCTAACCTCCCCAAGTTCATCTCCCGAAGAATATCTATAACCATCCCCCCCCCCCTCCCCCCCAAACCTTACCACCCTAAACTTCCTTTCTCTTTGCTTGGTATTTCTATTTTCTCCTTCTACTCGTTCTTTCGTTTTTTAGAGCTTAAACCCCTTTCCTCCATTTCCTCCTATTTTTCTATTTTTTTCCCTTCATTAAATTTTCATTTTACTTGCCTTACAATTTTTTGTGCTTGTCTTCCTGTGGTACCATTCAATTGCCTCGTGGCTACTACCATCTCCTCACATCCACCCGTCGCGACTCGGTGTTCATCCTGGTCCACTCCTTTTGGAACCTCCCACGACTCACAGAAACGACCATCCATTGATACTCGGCTACCTGGGTGCTTGGGCAGCCTGTTCTATCGGCTATAATGATCTCAGACGAGCTGTTCGAGGAATGTCGTCTTATTCTTCAAGGTTTGGCTTTCCAGATTCAGCAGCCAGCCGAACTCTCGCTAATCGTTTATCTCCGCAATTTTTGCAGACACAAACCTGCTCGAAGAGGACCAAGCAGAGAAAGTATCTGCTCTCATTGCATCCAAGACAGATCTCACGGGTACCCCCTTGGATAATGAGACGCTAGATGTGCTCTGGCGTTATCGCGAAAAGACATCTTCAACCTCTTCCCCGCCAATTCGTCATGCCCATACCATAGTGAGAAGGGCGTCCCCGGCACCATGGCAATTTTCACGAGTTGGCACTCCAACACCCTCCCTGGGCAGCACACCTCCAATGGCACCCCCAGGTTTCTCACCATCGTTTATCGGAAAAGGCTCCCCCTTTCCTTCACCTAGACCGAGCCCAAGGCTGGCATACTCGTCTCCGCTGATACCTCATTCGCCGAATTTGAACAATTATGAACCTTCACTTCCAAGTGACCCCGGATTCCCACCTGAAGCCTACGGCGATCTCGGAAGCGAGACGGTTGCTTGGTTGGTGGGCGAGGACAATTCAATGGGCTTTGGGAATCGGAGCTCTCTCCAGGAGAATATGTCTCCTCATGACATGCTTCGATCAGTGCTCGGCGAAGGGCGCTCTGATGAGGAGATCGAACAGGCCCTGGGGATTTGCGGTTATGATCTTAACTCAACCTTGGCGATGTTGATGGAACAGCACGGCAACAGCGCAACAAATCAGGCTGCTGAGAGTTCTACAGTCATTGGGAAATCTACGATGCCAGTGCCGGTTCCAACAGCTCGACCCGTCACTCCTCGCAATGGCGTTGTCTGCCGCTTCTTCTTGTCTACTGGGCAGTGTCTTCGTGCTGATTGTCGCTTTTCCCACGATCTTGGGACCACGATCTGCAAGTACTGGCTCATGGGCTCTTGCCTTGCAGGAGAAACTTGCATATTCTCTCACGATCCGACAATGTCTGTATCGAAGATGACAATTGACAACAACAACAGTCGAAACTCGACTCCCCCCCCTCAGCTTCAGTTTCATGATTCAACCGCCTTCCCCGCATTGTCCTCTGACCAGTGGGGAACAATGGGGTCTGTAATGGGAGCTGGCATCAATCCACCTCCCGGCTTCAAACTTCCGATCTCTCGTCCCAACTCTCGCCAGCAGTCGCGCGAGAGGGAAAGGAGCTCTACTCCGGTACCCGCGGTCGATGATACTGATGCCTTTCCATCTCTGAGTAGCAGCGCTAAAGCATCTGGGAGCGGTAAGAAACGTCGTAACAATAGGAGTGATGGTGGCAATATTCCTACAGGACCTTCATCTTTGGCCGATGTTGTCCGTGCTACACCTTCTCCATCCCCCCATTCTAACCGTACCTCTACTTCATCTGGTGCATCTTCAAATCGATGGTCGGGGGTCGGCAGCTCTCCCTCTTCTAAACGCTCTTCTCGTGTTTCCGCTGCTCATATACCTGCGCCACAACAGATACCGTGGATGGAAACTGGTAGCGCTCTCAATAGGGTTTATCTAAAGCACCGTAAGGATGCGCTCGCCCACGGCGTGCTCAGGGCCAAATATCTCCAGCAAGCCAATTCGGCCTGGCAGCGGAACGATGCAAAGTCGGCCAAAGACCATAGTCGCAAGGCCAACAATGAGAATATTGCGATGATGAAGGCTCACAAGGAGGCCTCGAAGGCGATATATGAGGAACGCAACAAGGGTGCATCGAGTAGTACCGAACTTTTTGTCGATTTGCATGGTTGGTCTCCCCTCTCCTGCTTTTATCTTTTGGGTTACTTTTGTGTCAGGGTTGAGTAACTGGTTTATGGTCCTGAAAATATTAGGTCTTCTCCCGGAAGAGGCATGCAAGTACCTCGAAGACATCCTTGTTGAGCACCAGACAAGCACCCGTCCACTTTACGCAATCGTAGGCACTGGCCATCACTCCAAGAACAACAAGGACAAGATAGGCAAGGCTGTTAGGGCATTTTTGGACGAGTGGAAGTACGCGTATAAGGACTTCTCCGTCAGCGGCGATAAAAATGCTCAGGGCGGTATATTGGGGATTGATCCTAATAGTTTCGACAAGTCTCTTTTGGCCAGTGAGGCTGGGGCCGGTAGCGGTACTGGTTCCACAGTGACAAAAAAGGACCCCCCCAAGGGTCCTGGGGGCAAGAAGAAATGACGGATGGGCTGCAAAGGGTAGCGAATAAAGTAGAGGATATCTCGGTATTGTAGTAGGTGCTTCCTATGGCTATTTTTAGAGTCTGCTAGACTTTGGAACCTATAATGTTAGTGTCAGGGAGATGATGGGGTGGGTTTGCGATTGGGGAGGGAGCGGGGGGACTGTGTTAAAGTTATTGGTCGGCAATGCCATCCTAAATACCGAGTTGAAGCTACATGTTTGATACTCTTGCTACTAATAAATTAAAAAATTATCACGTCTCGAGAGCTTCATATGATATAATATTACAGTGACTGAAACGCACAAGGTGTCTCTTGATCAATTGGGGCAAGCAATAGCCCTTTGGGCCGGGAAATGGATCTTTTGGAACGTGCTATAAAAAGTGGAGATTTGGAAGTCCCAATTGACGTTCTCAACACTCGGAGGAGGTAATTCAGATGGGCGTGCGATATTCCTCATAACATGGATGTCAGACCTGCCCATTCTTTCCTTCTCTCCGAATCTAGCCAACCCCCTAGGTCCAACCTCTACCGGTATTTCTATCAAATCTTTACCCCATTGCCCCCCCTCCTCCTCTTCCCCTCTGAAGTTTAACCAATAGTGAGTAACTTGATTCGAATGAGGGAGAAGAAAAAAAGAGAGCCACACAGTATCATAATACCACCCACCATACAATCAAGGCCTACTTTTCCTCCAGTCCAATATATGCTGAACGGACCGGAGTGGACACAAGCAGGCAAGTATGATAACATAAAAGGATACGATTGACGCACAGAGTATCACTCGTATTGATAGGCTAGCCGTGGAATGAGAGGGGGGGAGTTTTTATTTTTATTTTTATAGATGGTCGGGTGGGTGGGTTGCATGGCATTGTGTTGTGGTATGGTACTCGAGCACTTAACGTGCTATAGGAAAGGACTTCCCGGATTTAGCAGTATGGTATGTACATATTACTGAGAAGCTGGTTTGTTTTGTTTTGTTGTTTGTTTGTTTGCAGTATGTGGGAGGCGTAGGTTTTGGAGTTGGGGGGGGGGGGTAGGGCATTTTTTTGTGCTGTGCTGTGCGGGAAGGGTGAGGTGGTATGTATATTATGAAGTTGGGATGCCTTATTGTTGATTGCTTTGATGTGCATGGGTTTGGGGAGGTCTGTTGGGCTGATTGCTTGGGCAGATTGGTAATTTGTGGCCTACCGATGGTAATAGAGGATACCGGGGCTGCTTGCTTGTAGGAAGATTGACGCCCAAGGTTGGGGGCAGATGGAGCGGGAGACGTTTCGATACCTCCTCTTGCTAGGTGTGCGTGACAATCGATGATGGATCAGCTAGCTTTGTGACTGTGTAATTATGTTACTGCGGGCATCTGAGATTTAACCAGCAGCTACTGGTATGCGTGATTTCTACGGTATGCTGTTAGTTGTGCTACTGGAGCAGAACTGCATTACCTTATTGGAGCATGTGATTGAGATGGAGTGCTGGCGGAAGGTTGGCACCTCTACCTCGCAGCACTCCATGTCCAAGCAAGCTGCGATAATAGTGCCCAAAAAGCTACTACCATCATCACGTGCCTCTGTTTCCCCCACTTTTCCCCCTCTCCCGTCCTTCGCCAGGAGATATGAAATTGAGGGTTATTCCGGTTTTTTGATATTTTTTCCTTTTTCTCTCTTTTCCTCTTTGAAGAGTGAGTATTGTGCAGCACAGTGCGTGCCATAGGCTAAACTGCGCAGCTTAATTAGTTCAGTGGACAGTTCTCTTCAAAAGGCGAGGCACCGCCAAGGGGGGGAGGGATGAAAAAAGCTATGTATGAGTCGTTCGTCCCACTCTTACATCTGCACCTGTCGCCCACTTCGATGCTAATTTTGCTTCCTGGAGGCCTCTTCCTCCACGGTGGGGGAGAAGACGGGAAAATAAACCGGGGTCTTGAAGTTAGTTGGCGAGCCAGACATTGCAGGTATCGGATTGCTGGTTGGGCTTGTATTACCCACAGTACCTGAACTGATTTTCTGCTTGGCAAGTTTACCGTGCTGCCCCCACCTTACATTCAACGATGGGGGCCGGATATGTAGGAGTCTCTGCATTGAGTTTGAGCGAAAAACTTGGCTGTTGATCTCTCTTCCCCTGCTTTTTTCACGGGGAGTGAGGAGTACAAGTATCAGATGGCGGTTGATGGAAGCTAAAACGGAATAGGCTAGGGAGGTTTTCTGGCGTCGTAATCGTAGACGGGTGCCGTGCTCGAGTGCCATACTCGTGGTGGTTTATACGCAATTGCTCGAATACGAGCGTGAACGCCATGGTACTCGTAGGTGATTGCGACGCTTTCTGGTGTTGCTGATCACCAGTTTTCCTGGGCGGTAAAGGGGTGGGGGCTATTCCTTGGATTGAAGGGACCAAGAGAGCGGGATATCCTCTATATCCATTGCGACGGAATTGCATTTCTTCTATACCTTTAATTTGACTATTCTCGAGTATCATGACTGCATCGCTTTTGACAGCCTGGTCTCTTTTTTTAGGCCAAGCCCGTCCACCTCATTCAACCCGAGACGGCAAAGAGTTGCGAGGGTTGTACGACTCCTAGGTTTAAGTTACTTACTCGTGACAAATCGCTAGACTTGCAGAGTCCAATACGGTGTGTTTGTGCTGAGCCCAGGAGTAAGCCAACCTACATTACTGGTAGTGTCACCCGTGTAGATGAAGAATCTGTTTCAATCATACCCGAGTTCCAACTTTCCAAGTTTCTCGCATAGCCATCAGCAGCCCTCGATCTCGAGGAGCGAGAAAAGCGAAGTGCTCCAGTGCTCAAGCACAGCAATACCGGTAAATAAGGAGTTGCTAGCAGAGTTCTGATGAAAATGGTAAAAGTATCATATCATATCCTTGTCCGTACAATGACATAACTACCCGCTGCGGATCATCAGCAAACTTTGTCGATCCCCCACAGAGAATAGGGCAGGTACAAGTAGTTTGTGCAAGAAGCAGAAATGAAACGCCCCTTTTCCGTTTCATATCTGGGGTGTTCATGTTTGCCCATGCGTGGGCATAGTGGTGAAGGTTGATAATGCATGTGTGTTGGGAAGAGAGAATAAAAGAAAGTAGAGGGTTTTCTTTTGCAAATTGCGTGGTTGTGGATTGTGCACCGAGGGTAAGTGGTTACAGTCTAGCCTACCGGCCATCTCTCTGGGGTGGTAGGTGGGGGGTCCCCCTGGAAACAATGGAAGAACGATCACGTATACCGGTAGACGTGGGCATTGGGACAGAAGAAAAAAACAGGGCTTGTGGTATTACTATTCAGACGGAAAAGCACTGGTAGGTGAGCACACGTGCAATGCTGCCTACTATAGTATCAAGCTGTACAGTAACGATTATCTGAGCTACCCACAGATCGCTTCTGGGGTACCATCTTGTCGTTAGATCGAGTCGGCAAATTCGAGCCAGCCCATGTGGCGATTACCTTACTGTAACCCACTCTCCGCATACTCATTCTGTCTGTGTCTTGCTGTAACGGGTGTGTGTTGTGTATTATTCCCTGAATCCCCGACATGGATTTGGCGCTCTTGCAGGCATGGACCGCAGCTTTTCTCTCCCCCTTCCCCACATATTTGTATTACGTGAAATAGTGCCTTGGGTAAGTTAGGTTTGCATCATTAAACCGGATAAAGTGAGTTGAGTAGAAAGCGAGAAGCTCGTTCAGCTACTGTTGAAGCGAGCGGAACGGTAGTCAGGTGGGGAAGGCTGGTGCCTGGTGATGACGGATGGACGTATGGATAGATGGAATGCCTGCAGTAGGGTTGGGGTTTATCCTTTTGAGAGTAAGGTTTAGGCATGGTAAATGCGAGACTGCCCCTCTCTCCTCTAACAACAACAAGCATGAGATAGGGCTGGGTGGAAAAATGGAATGATTGTCTAGAGTTCGGCATAGTATTTAGAGTATCGTAGATGGCAAATTAGCAAAACTAATTGTTATAATTCTTTCAACTTGAGGTAAGGCATGAGAGAACTCTTGCAAGAGTAGTAATCTACAAATACATAGGCTCCATTCTGGTAGGCAAGAGTTTTGTTTAGCTAGAGAGATGCTCTGCTTACGGGTGGGATGTCTTCTTGATTAAGTAGGCTATCATACTTGCCTTCTAGTATAACCTAGTGGATAGGTTAAACTTATTTTATTCGACTTGCTATGTATAATAGATGAGATTTTTTTTCTATTTTTTTTACAAAATAGAATATAGTGAGACTAATAACTCTGGCTAGTCCTATATTCTAATAATAGCCTAAAATACCTATATATTTACTGCTAGTATAAATTCTTTGGTTTTAATTGCTTTTCTATCTAATAAGTACACTTTGGTGCTTTATTTAAGAAATCTAATAACTATGATACTTAATAAACCATGTTAGGAGTAAATTTAGAGCTTTATTTCAAATCAGGAAATGGTATCATAGTATCATATTACTTGTCTGAATTTTATTTTTAATTTCATATATAAATTGATTAATGAATTGGTTTTAATAGCAATAAAGTTTTTATTAAAATTTCTTATATTTTTTGTAGAATTACTTCAAGTATTCTTTTCTCTAATTTTACTGTTTTTATTTACTTATTTATTTTCTATACATATTTAATATTATCACATATTTGATATTATTACATATTTAATATTATTACATACAGACACTAGACAAAAGTCTTGGTGATGCTGAGTAAGCGCTTACTCAGCAATGTTATGAAAAGGACACCACACTTGCCTTCCCATATTATCAAACATATGAGAAAGAGTAACACAAATGAAAATGCCACCAAATCAACAGTCAGCCCCTGCCCGGCATAGGCCAAGAACCAATAGGCGCAAAATGACGGATGTCGAAAAAGGAATGATAATCACATTCTTTTATGTCTTTCAAAAGGTCTCGGTCATTGCAACCCTGGTTGGCCATCCTTAGTTAACAGTTCGAAATTTTCTTACCCGAGCATGCGAGTGGGGACACATCAGAAATGCTCCTTGGGCTGGACGACCAGCTATCCTAAGACAGCAGGAACGTCAAGTAATCGTTCGTGCTGGTCAGAAAGACTGCGCTATAACAAGAATGGAGCTCCATATGTAACAATCCTATTGTTCGAGCACGTATGCAACAGGCAACGACCGTCGTTTCTTGCGTAAGCGAGTCTCGCTTTTCTGCACCAAGGCGTAGGAAGGTACTATCTCTTCAGATAGTACGGAACTGGCTTGCTTGTCTTGGTTATTCCGTGAGAGGTACTATCTCTTCAGATAGTAAGATGGGTGGATTGTCGTGTTTGATAGAACTATCACAATAG
>Ga0307517_10000406_pt1 | contig 73750 bp, 57 predicted proteins | sample 23_EM_MG_FD_194515 | JGI IMG/M metagenome (GOLD analysis project Ga0307517, IMG submission 194515) | Populus trichocarpa ectomycorrhiza microbial communities from riparian zone in the Pacific Northwest, United States - 23_EM | ecosystem: Host-associated > Plants > Roots > Unclassified | place... | reverse complement strand
CCTCAAGCCTTGCTTCCTCTCTCTGGAAAGCCAGGGTAAACCCACGGAGGAAGTGGTCGACATTTTCACCAATCTCACCTCCGAACTCCATATGTTTGCTACTTGCCATTATAAAGGATGGATGAGCTGGACAAGTAACAGAGATGGAAGCCGGCTGTGCTTTCAGATTTGCACCACCGTCTTCGGGGGAGCCCTGGTGAGAACTAGAAGTAGCAATTGTGGTTAGTGAACTAGAAAACGGAAGCGGCCACTCTTGCCTTGCTTCCGGATACCAAGTGCAAAAAGCACGTTCTAGTTCCTCTCGCAATGAGATTGGTCGACAATGATACCGGACGTCTGGATCAAAGATTGCTTGCTCAACTAAAGGGTTAGCTGGTCGCGGTGTCAGAGAGTGATCTAACTCCCCAACCGTCTCTGACTGGGAAACAGATGAAACAGCAGGGGTTTCTAATAGAGGAGATAGATTGAAGTCAGGAAGGGTAGGGGAAGATGGAATCGGAGTGTTTGCTGAAATGGTGAATGGATTCTAATTCAAAACCGATGATAAGGATGAGAAAAAAGGCAAAAAAGAGAAAAATAGGAGGGAATAATATCAATGACAAAAGGGTTTTTCCGTCCAGCAATCGTTTGTTTATCGATGTTTCCTGTTCAGTAGTAGCAAAATATCGACTGTTCTCTGATCAAATGAAGCACTAATATTAGTTCACGGAATACCCTGGGAAGCCCACCTCGCCTTTCGGGCACCAGCTATCCTATCTCTTCCGGTCAAGGCGTTCTTTTGGTGGGGAATAGGCACTTCTGAAGGAAAGCAAATTCGTCTCACTTTCTCACAGTTCAACAACCAAGGTCAAGCGAGATAAAAGTCAGAGAAAAACCACGATGAACATTGATGAAAAGGGGTGGATGAGGATGGTTGCGGATCGATGCAGACAGACACTGCTCTCTCCTCCCAAGTAGTCCTTTCCTATGGAGCTAAACTAATAAAAGTAATGGTATCAAACATTCACGATAGTCTCTGTGTTCCGGCGTATTTTCCACCATAGTCATCCACGTGACCGACAATACCGTAGGTTCAAATAAGATTTTCACCCAAGCTTTGTCTCGAAATCGCAATAAAACACCATAGGCTAACCCTTATAGCCAGGACTAAGGCTTTCAGGGCTCTGAATTTAACGTATGATATCATAATTGTTGTTTCATTCCTACCCCTTCTTATTTTAACCTAGAACCCAGGCGGTTCTCTCCACTTAGTCTAATGCGGGTGGTTTTTTTTTCGAAAAAAATCGGTCAACCAGTTCATTAACTTATGGCTCTATTGATATTCGTGCAAGGTATCATACTCGAGTACGATAGAGGGCGAAAAAGAGATGCTTTCCACACCCCCACTCCCCGGGCGCTAATAGGTTAACTCGACCTCACCCCCCACGACCCCTACGTATCGTATTCAATGCACTCACTACCTTGGTTCTCATGATACTTGCAGGATATCCTGCTGGTCATACATCATCACTGCCAAGCTCTTGCAGCCTCTTCAATCCACCGTTTCCTAACATGCGCATCACGCATCAGGACCATTGATCAAACGTCACCTCATCCACCACCAATTAACCTACCACCGAGAAACTAATTATCTGATCAACTCCCGCCAAAAAAAAAAAAGAAGGAAAAGAAACCCAGTGGTATATACAACGCTGAGGAACCGATGAGGCGAAGACCACAATATCTAATTAGGATGGGCTCTCGGCTCCAATAACATGACCCCACTCGCACCAGTCTTCTCATCGAAGCCACCATCAACAGAATAAATCTGACGACCTCTCAACCAAGTTTCACAGACTTTACCGGTAAGGCTCTTATTCTCGTACGGGGTGACCTTATTTTTGAAGTGCATATCGGACGAGGTTATCTACCACAGTCAGCATCGATTCACCCCATGTTGGTGGATAGATTAGGGAAACAAACGGTAAACTCGGCCTCAGGATCAAACACAAGGATATCGGCATCCCATCCAACTTCAAGGCAACCCTTCCGGCCGAGGAGACCGACTTGCTCTGCAGTCTTGTAACTGGTCCACAAACTAATCTCCTCGAGGGAGACACCTCTCTTGCGCCCGTCGGTCCAGAGAACACTGAGCCCTAAGCCAACGGTGGAGATACCGCCCCAGGCCTGGAAGAAGTCGCCATCTCCGCCATCCTCCTTTAGTAACTTTAGGCCGGCGGTACAAGGGGAATGGTCACTGACGACCGTCTCGATCAAACCTTCCTTGAGAGCACCCCAGAGGTCGTCACGGTTAGAGCCTTCACGGATTGGAGGACAGCACTTATGGCGAGTGTCACCATTCTCGATATCTTCCGCTGCAAGTGTGAGATAGTGGAAGCATGTTTCGGCTGAAAGCTTGACGCCGGCTTTCTGGGCCGCACGAACAATCGGAATTCCTTCCTTAGCGGAAAGATGGACAATGTGAAGCTGTAGTGAAGGTGCGATATCTGCAAGAGAAAGAATCTCCTCAATGGCATAGGTCTCAAATGCTGGAGGGCGGGAGGCCAGGAACGTGCTATAAGTGTCCAGTGGCCCAGCGGGTGCAAGAGGGGGATCGCCATGAAGGACGTAGTCTCCGACAGACATCGAGAGCGGAGGAAGCATCTCGGCATGGAACATGAGAACTGTTGGAGAGTCCTGCAACAATTAATACCCAGTCTAATGTTCAACCGTCCAGTGTTAGGACTCACCCTCAACTTCTCCATAGCCTTGGCCAGGTCCTTCGTATTAACAGCCGGAAACTCCTCGACCTATTCACCCAATCATTAATCAAATTCTCAAGGGGCAAACAAACTAAAAACCAGACTCACCCCACTCTCAATCAAGAAGCACTTGAATCCCCTGACTCCCGCCTCAACCAACGGCACAAGGTCCTCTTCATTCCCAGGAATAACTCCACCATAGAACCCTACATCAACCCAACACTGTCCCTCAGCGGCCTTAACCTTGAGCTTAAGATTCTCAACAGTAGTAGTCGGCGGTATGGCATTCAAGGGCATATCGACAACAGTAGTAACACCGCCAAACGCTGCAGCCCTCGTCCCCGTCTCAAATCCCTCCCACTCGGTCCTGCCCGGTTCGTTCAGGTGAACGTGTGCATCCACTAGACCGGGCATTATCACCTTGGGGGAGTAGTCATGATAGATTGTATCCGGAGGAAATGCAGAAGGGCCAGGGATGGAGTGGATTATGCCCGTGATTTTCCCGGTGGTGGGGGATATGAGTATGCTCGCGGGTGTCTCCACACCAGGGAGAATGACGCGGGTTGAGCAGAGGACTGTTAGGGGTGCTGCTAGTGGAAGAGCTCCATCCCGAGTGCCGTTAAGGGGGACTATGGGAACTATTGGGGTGTCTAGTAGTGGCGCCATTGCATATTTGGTACAACTTTTGCTCTGGGTGGTATCTGATAAGGGGCTGTGATATGAGATGAAAGAAAGAAGACTTAAAACTCGACAACGAAGATTTAGTGGGCAAGAGAAGAGGAGTAAGGAGAGGAGAAGGGGGGGGAAGCGAGAGCTGGCAGAGAATTTAATAGCCTCCGCTTTGAAAAAGAAATAGCCGGCGAACCCTAACACAGTCAAGCTCCCCCATTGAAGCTATTCGCGGGTGGACAAGCCAACTGATAAGGCACGGTATCATACAAGCACCCTCCGATAACGGGTGAGATTCGGAGGATAGTTTCTGGCCCCGTGCAGCGCCATGCCCTACCAACTTGTCCTCTCTCCTCGTATCTCACTCGCACAATCACAATCTACGATATTGTGCATTGACCCCATCCATCCATCTACCCATCTCCATCTCAACCCAATCCACAAAGTATGATGCCGGTACCAATTCCCCACCCCACTGTACCCTTCACTTCTCCATTTCACATCCCCACACCCCCTCCAAATCTAAACTTAAATCTAAAATATTATAATAAAAACTAAAATAAAATAAAAAGCCCTCAAGCGCAAGAACCCCTAGCCTCTCCCAACATTGATCTCCCCAGAATGAAAAGAAGAAAAAAATCCGGGGAAGCCCATCTTACTACCTCTCTCCCCCTTCTCCCTCCCCAGCGCAATACAATAAGTACAATACACGATACCACCAGAACATTTTACCATATCATACCTCTCCCCCTTCAAACCGCCGAACTCCCAGGGTCCAAACCGGCCGGCCCGCACACCGCACGACAACAACTTCCCGGCAATCGATAAGCCCCCCCCCCTCCTCCCCTTGTCCTATCCTAGCGTAGTCAGCGACAAGAGATAAGCTGGCTTACTCACCGGCTTCCTTGTACCCCATCTCATCCCCACCAAAAAAGGCACTTCTTGTCAACCGAAAATCCCCGTAACGGGAACAACTGCCCGAACTGTTACCGTAATATCATACAGTATTCAAACACAGTCCGGCGGTTTTTTTTTTTTGCTTCTTTTTACCTGGGGTGGATGGGATGGGATGAGCGATGGGGGGGAAGATCGATTGGTAGGAGATGTAGCTACTGTAGAACTGGTCGAATCGATACCGTAGATCCACTACCGGTATTCGATAGAAAATCCGGGTTCCAGAATTTCAGCCTAATTAGAAGAGTTGTGGGTGGTTTGCTTCCTAGGGATGGATGGTTTGCTGTCCAGTATACCGCAGTCCACTGAAGACTTCGTCGGGCTCGTTAGGTGTTTCTTTTCTTTGTTTTTGTTTTTTCCCTTTCCTTACCGTAGTCTTTCTTTCCCCATGTATGATAATATACAAGTACAGTACAAGCATCATATTATCGTATTGGACAACAACCGTCCCGGGGCCAGGGTTCATGATATCCAACGTCAAGTCAAGTCAGGGGGGGGCTTTCCGCGGACTTACTTTTCTCTGGAAAAAGCGGTTTTGGCGGATGTTGGTGGAACTTGGGGCTTTCTCACATACCGGTACTGTACCACCGTATGTATGCATGAAGTTCCACTCGACGAGTGAATGGAGTAGCTCTCGGGCACAGATACAGTATCGTGAGAGATGTGGTAAATGGTAAAGAACACGTCACTGGAAATTTCGGATACTTGTCGAATTTGGGGCGCGTGGAGGGGGAGGAGAGCGAGTTCACGATGGGAGCTTCTGTCGAGTAATCACCGGTGCCGGTGAATGTTACTGTGTTTCGACTTGTTGAAAAGCCAACGGAAAGGACTATGATAACTTCATCATCATCATTGCGGTGGAAACTAACTACCGAACCCTTTTTTGCCTTCTTTATTTTTGGGAAAATAGTTCAAATTGGTTGTTATATTAATTAATGTTGAAAGCAGTGGGGGGAAAGTAATCCACGCCGTAAAAATAATAAAAAATAAAAATAAAGACCCCATGTGCCGCGAGCCTTTAAGCTGAGGTGATAACTTACCCACCGTGTTGCTCCGAATACCAACACGTACTTGTGCTTGTCCCAAGAATACCGGTATGCAAGTGTATATCGTATGATAGGCTTGCCATTGCGAGACGACGTTTGGATGCCGCTGACTCATTTATTCCCTTCAGTGCCAGGGACTCTCAACTGAAGTCCCATTCCCTCCCTCTCCTGACCCCCACCCACTTGCTCTTCCACGAGCACACCACTGTTCCTCCCGCCCTCTACTCCGCCAGCCAACACTACATCCGCCTCTTCAGAAGCATTCAGTCCAAGTGCAGGTCTAGCCATTCTATTAACCCCTTCCATGTCCACGCGTGCCATCCTTTCATATCTAAGGGCCTCGTTATCCACAAGTGCGAGCCCCACCTCAGGATCGGGAGGTGTTCCACCGATCAATTCAATCTCAGGGGTCCACTTCCTGACTAAATACCGCTTTAAGCGGTTATATGCTCCAACGGGTTCGTCGTCTAATACTTGCCCTGCTGGTTGTCTGGGCGGAAGTAGACGTTTGGGTGACATCCAGTGAAGCATCAACCACCACTTTATTTTAGATACACGTCCCTTGGGTTGGACGTAGTTACGAGGGCCTGCGCGGGACCAAAGCTCTGGTCGGCGGTTGTGGAGGTCCGCATACAGGGCTTCGTAGATACCGCGTTGGTGTGGTGATTGGCGATGGCGGGTCAGCCAATGCTTAAGCAGATACCAGGATATAAAAACTGCCACCATCTATCTCACCATCAGCCGACAATAATTACCTTAAGAGCTGAACTAGGGGGACACATACAAATGGCGGAGCAGCAATGAAATACCACTTTATTGAGGGGCTCCCCGCAAACGTATCAACATTCATACCAAAAAAGCCAACAATGAATGTCAATGGCAAGAAAATAAACGTAATCCAAGATAATCTCCACATGCTCGTTCCTAGTTGTAAGCTTTGCCGTGAATCTCTGATCCCAACCGACTTATACATAAGTTCCGAGAGATTGTTCGTTCTTTTGACTAGATCTTCCTGAATCAGGTTGCTGAGTCGCTCAAAATCCTCAGGGGACTCCTTCAGCCAGAGCCCCTCATCCGATAAATCTCCATCGATTTCTACAAGATACTTTCGCATTTCGTTTACTACGTCTATGTGGTAGAACATAAGCTTCTCATACTTAAGCCAGTGCGCTAAATTGGACCACAGTTCAGGTGCTCGGCTTTCGTCTGCCGGCTGTTCATAAATTTTCTCTTCCTATAGACAGTCAGTGATAATACATGTTCTGCTCGGGTAGGGGAGACATACAAGGATACTAACATGCTCCCAGCTAGCATCCAAAAGTTGGTCCCAGCAAGCGCCTAATGCTTTGAATATATCTATGTTCATCAGTGCTGTATCTCCCTCGGCTCCGCAGAACTCTTACCTTGAGTAATGATCTTCATACACTCCAACGCCATTTGTTCATTCTTTTCTAGGTAGTCATTGGTGAGATAAAACGGCAACCTCCTCCACCGACTCTCCCATTCGCCTCTCGCAGGAATCAACGAATCGTAAATAGAGCGAGTCTCTGAGTTATCGAATATAATGATTGTGCTCCCATTATCATACAGCTCTTCTAAAGGCCTTGAGCTATGCTCCAAGCCTTGATACGGTGATACAAAGTCCGGCCCAGGGATCTGAAGATCCGACGCAGCATACTGAACATATACCGAGAGTCGCTGAGAATAAACATTATACCGGTGGACCGGGTTATCTGCGCCAGTCAACAACCCGAACCTCCACTTCACGATTGCGAGAAAGTTTGTACCATTATCGTCGTAACCCATTAGTCCAGACACACATGATTCCTTGTCCTCAATCTCAGAATCACCACATGCATAGCGTTTCATATAATCCAGTCCAAAAGAGCATTTCGTTACACCTCTCCAGGGATCGGAGGTCGTCTTCCAACTCTTTCCGAGAAGCAACGGCTTTCCGGCTCTCCTCCTCGGCTTCTTTTGCAGTAGCCAGTTGGCGAATTCCTGGAGACCCACAATATCGTCATTATCTTTTATACGGAATTTGTGAATTAAGAATCTGGTCGCCCAAGTGCAATTCTGTACGTGACTAAGTTCAAAACAACGATAAGCCTATGGCAAAAGGAGGCGAGTCAATGCAGGCGCATACAAAACTCTCAGGGTAGTATTCGCATCTCTCCCCTCTTTATAAACCGATTTCAAGGTTGCTATATCGTTGATCTCTTGAGCTACAACCTTTCGGTGTCCTTCTTCTGGTCCTCCGACCTCTTTCCGGGCATATAAGCTCAAGTCGAAATAACAACTAGGGGAAACAAATAGACAAACCCCTGTGAACATGATCGATCATCAAAACCCTCGGTTCCAGTTTAGTCTCTGCATTATACTCCTTATGCCACTGAAGTCCCGGACTTTTATCTCTTCCGGCAACTACCGTTCGTCAGCATCGGGCTCCCACCATACGGGCGGGAGGGTTTAGCAGACCTTTGGTAGGTATGCTCAGTCGCGGTTTACACCCATTCGTACATAGATCTTCTGAAGCGAAAAGGTCCTGTTAGCTTCCGTCGATGGCTATCACAGCAACAGACTGGGCCAAGAGTCACAAACCGTCATCAAAAGACTTCGTCGCAAGGGAGGTGTTATTCGTATGCTGTCTAGATAACGGCTCCATCTCCACATAATCTCCCTAGAGAACTCATCCAGACCAAAAATCGAACCCCGAAGACAGGAGGAGGAGGAGGAAGGCAGAAGGGATGTTGTGCTTGTAGACGAGCCAAGTTGCGGCCGTAGCCGAACTCGAGAGGACGAAGCTCATTGGAAGGAACTGGATGTTATGTGGCGCATGGTGGGGTGGGCAGTGGCCATGGCCGAGATGTGATGGTTAAGCGATCCCAGGGCTGAGAGTCTGTTGTGGGCAATGAGGGGTTGGTTCTTTTAATGGGAATGAGTTAAGGATCTACCGTTGAACCCCTGGGGGGAGAGTAATACGGCCCACACCTGAGCACGATGGTTTGTTTAGCGACTTAGAGTTAGCCGACGTTCCACCAATCAGCAAGGCAATTAGACTATTTCCTCGGTGGGATAAGTCTCCAAAATCTCGGACGAATACCATCACTATGTATCACTCGATACTGCTCCCAATTAATTTCGAGGTCATCTGACCCCAAACTATATATCCAGACTCCCTTCTTCGGGCCAATGTGTTGGAAATACCACTGAACGCAAGGAGATATTCGTATTGAAATTAAGAGTTGGAGAACATCAGAGGCAGAATTGGCAAAGGAAAAACTAAAGTGACAAACAAGCAGCCAAACGGAGAAGAGTGGCCACTAGGTCAAGTCGCCTAGGACAAAGATGATAAGTTAGGTGGCTGATACGTAATCCCTTTGCGGCCGCCAATACGCGATCCCGTTTCCAACACAACCAACACAATGTAGCCTGTACTCGAGTACTTGTAGTTTGTACATAAATACTTATTCCTAGATGGGATATCTGATACAAGCCGTTCCGGTTTAACTGCTGCTCCTGCCGGGCCCCCGAAGAAGAATTTGTGCTGGTCTTGGGCGGGATGCGGGAGAACGTTGATGCCACCCTCAGCATATGGCGGGATCAGGTCTCGGCTGGGCGTCCATCCACTACTCGCCGTCCTGGATGGGATCATTTAACCACAGATTTCTACTCGCCTACGGTCACTCGATGGATACTTCGGCTCCTTGCTTACTTATAGCCGGGAGCATTAATGGTGGAGTGTGAAGAAAGTGAGCGAGAAAGGATGTGAAACACCTGAGAAGTAGGAAGGATTCAAGGCTCCTGTAAGTCCCTGAACTCAGGAATTTGTTCGGAGACCTGTGGGATCCGTGGGAGAGGGGATATCGGGCAGGCGAGGGGTCCTTGCTGTGAGATCGTGTGTGTTAACCAGTTTCATACTCCTGAGGCTCTGTAAGTTTAATGATATAATAATAATAGTAACGACAATAATAAGTGTTTGGCCATAGTGCATAGCCGTTATTGGTAACAAAGTTGAATTCACGCATCAGACATAGCTTCAATTCTCGTCCACTCGCGTCCCCCGGCAGATTCCATCCACCACCGCATTAAGAAAGGGTTAGGGTTTAACTGCATACCAGCAGCCAGTAGCTGAGCTCTCAAAACACTTTTATGCAGCAAGTTTAATTTCTCCTTCTAGGAAAATTGAATTAAGTCTAGTTATCTCTTAAAAGGCTAGAATTACAAGGGGGGACTTGTTATCCCGAGAATTGAGATTTATTCGGTAGGGTACGAGTAGAGCTGGATACCAACCTCGGAACCCGAAACGTGTTAGGAACCTACTGTAGCCGTTGAGCTCCCCTAAGAGGCTCAAGCTTAAGGTGTCCTTTTTTTTTGTGCTGTGACTTGACGCTACTCGTATCCTTGGGCTCCACAACAATCATAACTCACCACCAATTGAGCCTTAGAGTTGGTCTCTGTCTCTCTGAAAAAAATAAAAAAATATGCGAAGAGGAAGTATTCTCCTGTTATTATCCAGCGCGTCTATAGCCACCGCCTCATCAACACCTCGAGGTGTTTCACCGGAAGGTACGAACGGCTTCCAATCCCCGAACTCTCGACTCAGGAGAGAGCGACAAGAGGAGAAGGGGGAGGAGGGATAACGCTAATTTAGAGAACAGATGCAAAGCTCTATGTCACATCTAATGAGAAAACCTTTACCTGCCTCACAAACCCACACGTTACCATCCCCTACGAAAACGTGAACGACGACTTCTGCGATTGCCCGGACGGCAGCGATGAGCCCGGAACCTCCGCGTGCTCGCACCTTCCCCACAAATCTCTTGCGATCCGCGGTTTCTACTGCAAGAACGAGAAGCACACACCGGCGTTCCTGCCACTCGGCCGAGTAAACGACGGGATCTGCGACTACGAGATCTGCTGCGATGGGTCAGATGAATGGGCTAGTGTGGGGGGAGTCAAGTGCGAGAACAAATGTGGAGAGATCGGGAAAGCCGCTGGGAAATTGGCAGCTGAGAGGGAGAGGTTGAAGAGTGAGGGCCTTAGGAAGAAGAAGGAGTTGCTTGACAAGGCGAATACTATGAGGATTGAGTTGGAGGGTAATGTTAAGACTACTCGGGTCAAGATTGAGGCCTTAGGGGAGAAGGTCAAGTGGCTGGAGGTTCAACTTGAGGAGACAGAGGAGGCGGAGAGGTTGAAGGTGGTTAACCAGCCGAAGGAGGGATCAAAGTTAGGGGTCTTGGTTTCTCTTGCTAGGGAGAGAATGCAGGAACTTAAGAATTCATTGGAGAAGGTTCGGGGTGATAGGGACTCTGCTAGAATCAGATTGGAGAAGGCCGAGGGGATTTTGAAGGCACTTAAGGAGGGGTATAATCCTAACTTTAATGACGAAGGAGTTAAGACTGCTGTTAGGGCTTGGGAAGAGTATCTCGCACAAGAGGAAGAGCATCCAGAGAACAAGGCAGAGGAGCGAGATCTCGATAGTCTTCTTGGCGAAGACGAAATTGACTGGGAAGGATTCACTGAAGTCGATGGTGTTGCCGAATGTACCCCCTCCCTCCCCCTTCAATATCCCGCTACAAACATTTACTAATTCACTGATAGTATATAGATTCGAAGCATACTTACCGGGGAGCGTAAGATCTTGGGTCCGCAATAAGCTCGCAGACTTCAGACAGATGCTTGTAGAAAACGGCCTCTTAGCAGCCAAGTCCGACGATGGCATACCAGAGTCTAGGGGTAGACTCTTCCCTTTTCCCTCTATTGTTTTGCTGTCTATCATATCTGACCCCTATCTTCATTAGCCCTAACCTCAGCCCGTCAAGCCCTCCAAACCGGCAAAACTGAAGAATCGGACGCAAAATCGCACCTAGAAAACCTTCTCTCAGACCTCACCTACCCCTACGGCCAAGATGATCTCTTCCGCCCTTTAAAGGGCGAATGTATATCCTCCCAATTCGGGGAATACACCTACGAATACTGCTTCCTCGGGACCGCCTACCAAAAAAGCCTCAAGGACTCCTCTTCCGTCTCCCTGGGAGAGTATTCCCGAATCGAAGTGGAGAAGTCCGTCAACGACGCCTCCGTCCGCGGTATCTTTGAGAGCGGGTGGGAGGAGGCGCATGATGAGGGGCTTAGTGGGATCAGCCTTATTCACGAGAATGGGCAGCAGTGCTGGAATGGGCCGAGGAGGAGTGTGAAAGTGGATTTATACTGTAGTGCTATTGATGAGCTTAGGAGTGTTAGGGAAGAGGAGAAGTGTGTTTATCGGTTTGAGGTTGGTACCGCAGCGGCTTGTGGAGGGGAGCATGAACGTGGGGAGAATGTTGAGGAGAATGTTAAGGATGAGTTGTAGACTTTTTCTTTCCTTTTTCCCTCTTCTCTTGCCGGTTTCGGAGAGATTTTTTTGTATTTTTCAGATTTTTGCGTTGGTTAGTCCTCTGTGCTGGTATCTGCTGTAAGTGTCTAGCGGTCTATTGAAAGGAAGGATGAAAAGTTATACTGTATGTTACCCCTCTCTTCAGTTATGATACACTTTTCTCTCTTTTCTACAGCATCTGCCGTATCAGCGAGTCCTGCTGGTATGATAGGGTGATCTCTAAAAACATGTTCACTCAATGGGTAGTGCACTTTTCATCTCGATTGACCGTAATCACCTTCAACGGCCTGTCCGACCTGAGTCACGTGAAATTATCTACAGTAATGCAAACACCAAGCCGGCGACGCAAGCGGCGAGCACGAACCCGGGAAGCTCACCCCTAGAATGCGTTATCATTGGCACTCGTAATTGTTCTGTAGGATCAGTGACGGGTCGATAAGCTCGGCCTTGTGTTCCACGCATGGCTTATATCCCGATAGCTTACTGTGGGCATGATAGATCCAACTCCCTCTATACTTGCTCGCTGTGAACTTCTACTGGTAGTATTCAACCTCAATGAGAGGAAGCCAATCAGATGATAGGCAGAAATGACTAAACCCCGATTCAAATTGAGAAATGCCCGCCTACCCGCCCACCGTACTGTACCCCCCCAAAGCAAGGTACCCTCTTCTCTGAATACAAAGTCTTGCCTAAATTCCGGAAATTATCCCTTTGTGTGAAAAACGGAGCAATTGACGTGAGATAATTCGGTACTATACATGACCATTCCCCCACAGGGGGCTTCGCACGCTCCTCATGACAGCGCAAGGAGCACCGGCAGCCTAGCAGCAGATACAGCTTTGTTTTCCCTCTCTTAGTGTTACCCGGGCCGGCTTGCGCACTGCTGCTGCTGTCGTATCATATTACTAGTACATACGAAATTAATCTTGGACAGATATGGAGGAACTCAGCCCAATGGGCGCGTTAAAGACAAATTAAAAGGGCAAACATATAGAGGAGGGGTGTGTGCAAGAGTGGTACAAGTAACGGGCTGGGTGTATGCGGAATTGGTTAAACGGGATGCTAAATAGTAGAATAAAGAGTGTGGAGGGGGATAGTGGTTGGGGGGCTAATGAGATAACGAGAAATTCCAGGTGAGTGATCCAACCCGGGGGGGTTGGCATCTGTGATGGCCTGTCAGCCCGCGTGAGAACCGTCTGTAGTGGGTTTAGGATTGCGTTTTGTCAGGTTTTTTGCATTGTCGAGAGGAGAATTTAGGTGGGATTTATCATTGGGCGTTAAAACCTGCGGATCCTTTTGGAAGGGGTTTCAGATGACTCGGACAGCTCGGGGGGATGGGAGTCTGTTGGTTGAGGGCTTGCTGCATATCCGGGAGTGAAATCTGCCCGGTCCCGTAGTAACTTTGCAATTCTGTCAGACCCATACTGGGCAGCCCACCAGGCCACTGTTTGGCCATCGTGATCGCTTGTGTCGAGATTGATGTCGTTCCGTTCTAGCAGCATCCACATGACCTCCTCATTCCCAGACTCGGCAGCTAGGGAGAGTGGTGTTCGGGCATCTTCGTCAGCTATGTTGAGATTGAGGTTGTTCCGTTCTAGCAGCATCCTCACGACTTCCTCATCCCCATTACTGACAGCCCAGGAGAGGGGTGTTCGACCATATTGGTCAACTGTGTTGGGGTTGACGTCGTTCCGTTCGAGCAGCATTCTCACAGCTTCCTCATTCCCAGTCCGCACAGCCAGTAAGAGCGGTGTTTGGCCCAATCCGTCAGCTGTGTTGGGATTGACGTCGTTCCGTCCCAATAATATCCTCACAACTCCCTCATGCCCCCGCAGGGCAGCCTGATAGAGCGGTGTTCGGCCGTAGTTGTTAGCTCTTTCGGGATCGACGTCGTTCCGTTCGAGCAGTACCCTCACGACTTCCTCATGTCCATTCCATGCGGCCCAGAAGAGCGGCGTTTGGCCATGCATGACGCAAGTGTGTTGGGATTGGAGTCGTTCTGCTCCACAGGCTCCTTACGATCTCTGAATGTGACCTATGTGACATTCCAGCGGCCCTGGCGGTCAGCCTGCACGTCCCGTTTACCCATCTCCCAGAAAGCAATCACTTTCCTTGTACACCCGGAGTATTGAAGGAACGGTGTGGGGTTGGGGGGGCGAAGGAACTGCTAGCCAAGCTTCCCTTACCGGCAGTTACCAACATGAAATGTAGGGAATCGAGACCTTCGCACGCGATCAGGTGGGTGGTTCGAATAGTAGAAAGAAAGGAAAGAGAAGGAAGAAAAAGAAATCAATTAACGCGGTGGTCGTGTTCGTTGTCAGCTCTCGTCTGTTCTTGTCCTTAGGCAGGGCAGGTGCTTGAAACCACCCTTTTATATTCGCCCGTTTTTGCCAAGGTCTCCAGTGTTGGGTGATGGCCCACGCTTCTTGGCGGGGGCGCGCGGGTGCCATCGTGGTGCTGTTCCGGAAACATTTCTCCCTACTCGAGTAGACACTTTCGGAGACAGTCACCTAGTCTAACCCACTGTATCGACAATCTCAATTGATATCATCTTGTTTGATCTAATTTGGTTAGGAATTGGTTGAGTTGTTGCCTTTTTTGACTATAGTTGCCATGTGTTCCGCTTCCCGGTCGTGTCCCGCTTCCCCATCCTTGACGTCAGATTGATGAACGGAAACGACTACTCGAGTAAACCCCAATTCAAATCGAGGAATTCCCGTCTATTATACCACCCACGATCCTGTACCCCCCCAATGCAAGATAGCCTTTTCTCTGAATACAAAGTCTTGCACAAATTCCGGAAGTTATCTATTTGTGTGAAAAACAGAGCAATTGACGTGAGATAATTCGGTACTATACAAGACCATTCCTCCACAGGAGACTTCGCACGCTCCCCATGGCAGCGCAAGGAGCACCGATAGCCTAACTGTACAAACAGTTTTGTTTTTCCTCTCTGTTACCCGGGCTGGCTTGTGCACTGCTGCTGTCGTATCATATTACTAGCAAATACAAAATTAATCGTAGACAGACATGGAGCAACTTAGCCCAATAGGCATGTTAAAGACGAAATAAAAGGGTGAGCATATAGAGAAGGGGGTGTGCAAGAGTGGTAACGGGCTAGGTGTATGCGGAATTGGTTAAACGGGATGCTTATGGTGGAATAAGGAGCGTGGAGGGGATGAGTGGTCGAGGGGCCAATGGGATAACGAGAAATTCCAGGTGAGTGATCCAATCCGAGGGGTTTGGCATCTGTGATGGTCTGTTAGTGGGCGTGAGGAGAACTGTCTGTAGCGGGTTTAGGATTACGCTTCGTCAAGGGTTTTTGCATTGTCGAGAGGGGAATTTAGGCGGGATTTGACTTTGCAATTCTGTCAGACCTATTCTGGGTAGCCTACAAGGCTGCTGTTTGGCTATCGTGATCGCTTGTGTTAAGATTGGCGTCGATCCGTTCCAGCGGGATCCTCATGATTTCCTCATTCCCGACAGCCAAGGAGAGCGGTGTTCGACCATCTTCGTCTACTGTGTTGGGATTGACGTCGTTCCGTTCTAGAAGCATCCTCACTACTTCCTCATGCCCACAACTGACAGCCCGGGTGAGGGGTGTTTGGCCAAATCTGTCAGCCAGGTCGGGATCGACATCGTTCCGTTCGAGCAGTATCCTCAAGATCCCCACATTCCCATACTCGGCAGCCCGGGCGAGGGGTGTTTTGCCAAATTTGTCAGCCAGGTCGGGATCGGCATCGCTCCGTTCCAGCAGCATCCTCACGACTTCCTCATCCTCGCTAGTGACGGCCCAGGAGAGCGGTGTTTGGCTAAATCGGTCAGCCAGGTCGGGATCGACATCGCTCCGTTCCAGCAGCATCCTCAAGATCCCCTCATGCCTATTCTCGGCAGCCAGGGAGAGGGGTGTTCGGTCATCTTGGTCAGTTGTGTTGGGATTGACGTCGTTCCGTTCGAGCAGTACCCTCAAGATCCCCTCATGCCCACTCTCGGCAGCTCGTGAGAGCGGTGTTCGGCCATCTTCGTCAGTTACGTCGGGATCGACGTCGTTCCGTTCGAGCAGTACCCTCACGATTCCCTCATGCCCACTCTCGGCAGCTCGTGAGAGCGGTGTTCGGCCATCTTCGTCAGCTATGTTTGGATCAACGTCGTTCCGTTCGAGCAGTACCCTCACGACTTCCTCACGTCCATTCCATGCGGCCCAGAAGAGCGGCGTTTGGCCATGCATGATGCAAGTGTGTTGGGATTGGAGTCGTTCTGCTCCACAGGCTCCTTACGATCTCTGAATGTGACCTTCCAGCAGCCCAGGCGATTGCTGTACTACCCTGGCGATCAGCCTGCACGTCCCATTTACCCATCTCCAATAAAGCAACCACTTTCCCCACACGCCCGGAGTAATGAGGAACGATGTGGGGTTGGGGAGCGAAGGAACGCTAGCTAAGCTTCACTTACCGGCAGTTACCAACATGAAATGTAGGGAATCGAGACCTTCGCACGCGATCAGGTGGGTACGCGAGGTTCGAATAGTAGAAAGAAAGGAAAGAGAAGGAAGAAAAAGAAATCGATTAACGCGGTGGTCGTGTTCGTTGTCAGCTCTCGTCTGTTCTTGTCCTTAGGCAGGGCAGGTGCTTGAAACCACCCTTTTATATTCGCCCGTTTTTGCCAAGGTCTCCAGTATTGGGTGATGGCCCACGCTTCTTGGCGGGGGCGCGCGGGTGCCATCGTGGTGCTGTTCCGGAAACATTTCTCCCTACTCGAGTAGACACTTTCGGAGACAGTCACCAGTCTAACCCCGTAGGGTGCTAACCGCCACTACAATACTCGAGTACAAAGTGAGGGGATCGACAATCTCAATTGATATCATCTTGTTTGGTCCAATTTGATTAAGAATTGATTGAGTTGTTGCCTTTTTTGGCTACAGTTGCCATGTGCCCCGCTGCCCGGTCGTGTCCCGCTTCCCCATCTTTGACGTTAGGTGATAAACAGAAACGACTAAACCCCGATTCAAATCGAGAAATTCCCGTCTATTATACAAGTACCACCCACGATCCTGTACCCCCCCCAATGCAAGAAACCCTTTCTCTGAATACAAAGTCTTGCCCAAATTCCGGAAATTATCCCTTTGTGTGAAAAACGGAGCAATTGACGTGAGATAATTCGGTACTATACATGACCATTCCCCCACAGGGGGCTTCGCATGCTCCTCATGACAGCGCAAGGAGCACCGGTAGCATAGCAGCAGGCACAGCTTTGTTTTTCCTCTCAGTGTTACCCGGGCTGGTTTGTGCACTGCTGCTGCTGTATCATATTACAGTACATACGAAATTAATCGTGGACAGACATGGAGCAACTTAGCCCAATAGGCATGTTAAAGACGAAATAAAGGGGTGGACATAGAGGAGGGTGTGCAAGAGTGGTAACGGGCTGGGTGTATGTGGAATTGGTTAAACGGGATGCTTATGGCAGAATGAGGAATATGGAGGGGTATGAGTGGTTGAGGGGCCAATGGGATAACGAAATATTCCAGGTGAGTGATCCAATCCGGGGGGTGTGGCATCTATGATGGCCTATCAGTCCGCGTGAGAACTGTCTCTGGCGGGTTTAGGATTACGCTTCGTCAGGTTTTTTGCAAGAGGAGAATTTAGGTGGGATTGATCGTTGGGCGTTAAAACCTGCGGATCCGTTTGGAAGGGATTTCAGATGACTCGGGCGGCGGCTTGGGGGGACAGGAGGCTATTGGGTGGGGGCTTGCTGCATACCCGGGAGTGAAATCTCCCCGGCCCCGTAGTAATTTTGCAATTCTGTCGACTTTATGGGCAGCCCACCAGTCCACTGTTTGGTCATCGTGATCGCTTATGTCGAGATTGACGTCGTTCCGTTCCAGCAGCATCCTAACGACTTCCTCATTCACCCCCCCCGATAGCCAAGGAGAGCGGTGTTCGACCATCTTGGTCTACTGTGTTGGGGTTGATGTCGTTCCGTTCCAGCAGCATCCTCACGACTTCCTCATACCCACTCCCAATGGCCAGTGAGAGCGGTGTTTGGCCAAATCGGTCAGCCAGGTTGGGGTCGACATCGTTCCGTTCGAGCAGTATTCTTACGACTCCCTCATACTCATACTCGGCAGCTAGGGAGAGTGGTGTTCGACTATCTCTGTCAGCTGTGTTGGGATTGATGTCGTTCCGTTCCAGTAGGGTCCTCACCACTCCCTCATGCCCACTCTCGGCAGCCAGTGAGAGCGGTGATTGGCCAAATTTGTCAGCCAGGTTGGGGTCGACATCGTTCCGTTCGAGCAGTACCCTCACGGTTCCCTCATACTCATACTCGGCAGCTAGGGAGAGTGGTGTTCGACTATCTCTGTCAGCTGTGTTGGGATTGATGTCGTTCCGTTCCAGCAGCATCCTAACGACTTCCTCATTCACCCCCCCAATAGCCAAGGAGAGTGGTGTTCGGCCATCTTGGTTTACGGTGTTGGGGTTGATGTCCTTCCGTTCCAGCAACATCCTCACGACTTCCTCATACCCACTCTCAATGGCCAGTGAGAGCGGTGTTTGGCCAAATCGGTGAGCCAGGTCGGGATCGACATCGCTCCGTTCCAGCAGCATCCTCACGACTTCCTCATCCCCACGACTGACAGCCCAGAAGAGGGGTGTTCCGCTATTTTCGTTAGTTATGTTGGGATCGACGTCGTTCCGTTCGAGCAGTACCCTCACGATTCCCTCATGCCCACTCTCGGCAGCCCGTGAGAGCGGTGTTTGGCCATCTTCGTCAGCTATGTTGGGATCGACGTCGTTCCGTTCGAGCAGTACCCTCACGACTTCCTCATGCCCATTCCATACAGCCCAGAAGAGCGGCGTTTGGCCATACATGGTGCAAGTGTGTTGAGATTGGAGTCGTTCTGCTCCACCGGCTCCTTGCGATCTCTGAACGTGACCTTCCAGCGGCCCAGGCGATTGCTGTACTACCCTGGCGATCAGCCTGCACGTCCCATTTACCCATCTCCAATAAAGCAACAACTTTCCCCACACATCCGGAGTATTGAGGAACGATGTGGGGTTGGGGAGCGAAGGAACGCAAGCCAAGCTTCACTTACCAGCAGTTACCGACAGGAAAGGTAGGTAATTAAGGCCTTCGTATGCGATCAAGTGGGTATGCGAGGTTTGAGCAGTAGAAAGAAAGAGAAGTAAGAAAAAGAAATCATTAACGTTGTGGTCGTGTTAGTTGTGGCTCTCGTCTGTTCCTGTTATTAGGAGCGGCGCTGGAAACCACCCTTTTATACTCGCCCGTCTTTGCCAAGAAAGTCCCCAGGAGCCGAATATTTGGTGATGGCCGGGCTCCTTGGCGTGGGTGCGATCGAGGTGCTGTTCCGGGAACATTTCTCCCTACAAGTACTCGTCTCCCGAAAGATGTACCCGAAAACAGGGATTAAAAAAAATATCGTATCATAAAACGTCTGTGCGCGTCTGAGGGCCCATACAAAAAACTCCCCCCTGTTTTCGGGTACCTCTTTCGGGGGACGAGTAGACACTTTCGGAGACAGTCACCTAGTCCAACCCCGTAGGGTGCTAACCGCCACTACAATATAAAGTGAGGGTATCGACAATCTCAATGGATATCATCTTGTTTGGTCCAATTTGGTTAAGAATTGGTTGAGTTGTTGTCTTTTTTGACTACAGTTACCATGTGTCCCGCTTCCTCATCCTTGGTGTTACGGAGGTATGATACTAATAAGTTTTGTAGGTTACACAGGGGGTGAGGGTGGCAGTCCTGGTTTGTGGAACCTACAAAACTTACACGCTGTACCTCCGTAGATGATAAACAGAAACGAGGAGCTAATTCTATTTGTTGTTTGAACGAGGAGTTGATTGTATAATCCATCCTTCATTTTGTAAAGTGACTCATTTTTCTGTATCCATATTATTTTTTATCCTTACTCGTACTCATCTTACTTTACTAAACCCCAATTCAAATCAAGGAATTCCCGTCTATTATACCGGTACCACCCACGATTCTGTACGGCCCCAAAGCAAGGTACCCTCTTCTTTGAATACAAAATCTTGCCCAAATTCCGGAAATTATCCCTTTGTGTGAAAAACGGAGCAATTGACGTGAGATAATTCGGTACTATACATGACCATTCCCCCACAGGAGACTTTGCACGCTCCCTATGGCCGCGCAAGGAGCACCGATAGCCTAACTGCACACACACAGTTTTGTTTTTTCTCTCAGTGTTACCCGAGCTGGCTTGTGCACTACTGCTGTCGTATCATATTACTAGCACATACAAAATTAATCGTAGACAGAGATGGAGCAACTTAGCCCAATGGGGGCGTTAAAGACGAAATAAAAGGGTGAACATAGAGAAGGGGGTGTGCAAGAGTGGTAACGGGCTGGGTGTATGCGGAATTGGTTAAACGGGATGCTTATGGCAGAATGAGGAATATGGAGGGGGATGAGTGGTTGAGGGGTCAACGAGATAACGAGAAGTTCCAGGTGAGTGATCCAACCCGGGGGGTTGGCATCTGTGATGGCCTGTCAGTCCGCGTGCGTGAGGAGAACTGTCTCTGGCAGGTTTAGGATTGCGCTTCGTCAGGTTTTTTTGCATAATCGAGAGGAGAATTTAGGTGGGATTTATCATTGGGTGTTAAAACCTGCGGATCCTTTTGGAAGGGGTTTCAGATGACTGGGACAGCTCGGGGGGATAGGAGTCTACTGGGTGGGGGCTTGCTGCATATTCGGGAGTGAAATCTGCCCGGTCCCGTAGTAACTTTGCAATTCTGTCAGACCCATTCTGGGCAGCCCACGAGGCCACTGTTTGGCCATCTTGATCGTCTATGTCGAGATTGACATCGCTCCGTTGCAGCAGCATCCTCACGACTTCCTCATTCCCACTCCCAATGGCCAAGGAGAGTGGTGTTCGACCATCTTGGTCAAATGTGTTGGGGTTGACGTCGTTCCGTTCCAGCAGTATTCTCACGACTTCCTCTTCTCCATTCTGCACAGCCCGTGAGAGCGGTGTTTGGCCCAATCCGTCAGCTGTGTTGGGATTGACGTCGTTCCGTCCCAGTAATATCCTTACAACTCCCTCACGCCCCCGCAGGGCAGCCAGCGAGAGCGGTGTTCGTCCATATTTGTCAGCTCTTTCGGGATTGACATCGTTCCGTCCTAGTAGAATCCTCACCACTCCCTCGTTCCCACACCAGGCAGCCGAGGAGAGCGGTGTTTGGCCATACTCGTCAGCCGCGTTGGGATTGACGTCGTTCCGCCCCAGTAGGATCCCCACCACCCCCTCCTGCCCAAAATCGGCAGCTAGGGAGAGCGGTGTTTGGCCATCGTAGTCAACTGCGTTGGGATCGACATCGTTCCGTCCGAGTAGTATCCCCACTACTCCCTCATGCCCATCCCTGGCAGCCAAAGAGAGTGGTGTTAGGCCATCGTGGTCAACTGCGTTGGGATTGATGTCGTTCCGTTCTAGCAGCATCCTCACGACTTCCTCATTCCCACGCCTAATGGCCAAGGAGAGCGGTGTTCGGCCATCTTCGTCAGCTATGTTAGGATCGACGTCGTTCCGTTCGAGCAGCACCCTCACGATTCCCTCATGCCTACTCTCGGCAGCTCGTGAGAGCGGTGTTCGGCCATCTTCGTCAGCTATGTCGAGATTGATGTCGTTCCGTTCCAGCAGCATCCTCACGACTTCCTCATTCCCACGCCTAATGGCCAAGGAGAGCGGTGTTCGACCATCTTGGTCAACTGTGTTGGGATCGACATCGTTCCGTCCGAGTAGTACCCTCACTACTCCCTCATGCCCATTCCTGGCAGCCAAAGGGAGTGGTGTTAGGCCATCGTAGTCAACTGCGTTGGGATCGACATCACTCCGTCCGAGTAGTATCCCCACTGCTCCCTCATACCCATTCCTGGCAGCCAAAGAGAGTGGTGTTAGGCCATCGTAGTCAACTGCGTTGGGATTGACGTCGTTCCGTTCGAGCAGTATCCTTACGACTCCCTCATACTCATACTCGGCAGCTAAGGAGAGCGGTGTTCGGCCATTTTCGTCAGCTATGTTGGGATCGACGTCGTTCCGTTCGAGCAGTACCCTCACGACTTCCTCATGTCCATTCCATGCAGCCCAGAAGAGCGGCGTTTGGCCATACATAGTGCGAGTGTGGTGGGATTGGAGGCGTTCTGCTCAACCGGCTCCTTACGATCTCGGAATGTGACCTATGTGACCTTCCAGCGGCCCTGGCAATCAGCCTACATGTCCCATTTACCCATCTCCAATAAAGCAACCACTTTCCCCACACATCCGGAGTATTGAAGGAATGATGTGGGGTTGGGGGAGCGAAGGAACTGCCAGCCGAGCATCGCTTACCGGTAGTTACCAACATGAAAGGTAGGTAATTGAGGCCTTGGTACGCGATCAGGTGGGTATGCGAGGTTCGAACGGTAGCAAGAAAGAGAAGGAAGATAAAGAAATCAATTAACTTTGTGGTCGTGTTCGTTTTGGCTCTCGTCCGTTCCTGTCATTAGGAGAGGCAGGCGCTGGAAACCACCCTTTTATACTCGCCCGAATGTTTAGTGAGGGCCCGGGCTTCTTGGCAGGGGGCAGGGGGTGGGATTGTAGTGCTGTTCCTGGAACATTTGTTCTATAGACACTTTCGGAGACAGTCACCCCGTAGGGTGCTAACCGCTACTACAATACAAAGTGAGGGTATCGACAATCTCAATTGATATCATCTTGTTTGGTCCAATTTGGTTAAGAATTGGTTGAGTTATTGCCTTTTGACTACAGTTGCTATGTGTCCCGCTCCCCGGTGGTGTCCCGCCTCCCCATCCTTGACGTTAGGAGATAAACAGAAACGACTAAACCGGGATTCAAATCGAGAAATTCCCGCCTATTATACCACATTATACCACCCACGATCCTGTCCCCCCCCAATGCAAGGTAGCCTTTTCTCTGGATACAATACAAAGTCTTGTCTAAATTCCGGAAATTATCCATTTGTGTGAAAAACGGAGCAATTGACGTGAAGTAATTCGGTGCTATACATGACCGTTCCCCCCACAGGAGACTTCGCACGCTCCCCATGGCAGCGCAAGGAGTACCGGGAGCCTGACCACAGACATAGTTTTGTTCTCTCTTTCAGTCCTACCCGGGCCGGCTTGTGTGCTGCTGCTGTCGCATCGTATTGCTAGTACATATGGAATTAATCATGGACAGATATGGAGTAACTTAGCCCAATGGGCGTGTCAAAGACAAATTAAAAGGTAAACATATAGGGAAAGAGGTGTGCAAGAGTGGTAATGAGTTACGGGTGTATACAAAGTTGGTTAAACGGAACGCTTATGGTAGAATCAGAAGTGTGGAGGGGGATGAGTGGTTGAGGGGCCAATGAGATAACGAGAGATTCTAGGTGAGTGGTCCAATCCGCGGGGGTGTCAGTCCGCGTGAGGAGAACTGTAGCGGGTTTAGGATTACGCTTCGTCAGGTTTTTTGCATTGTCGGGAGGAGAATTCAGGTGGGATTTATCATTGGGTGTTAAAACCTGCGGATCCTTTTGGAAGGGGTTTCAGATGACTCGGACGGCTCGGGGGGACAGGAGTCTGTCGGTTGGGGGCTTGCTGCATATCCGGGAGTGAAATCTGCCCGGTCCCGTAGTAACTTTGCAATTCTGTCAGACCCATTCTGGGCAGCCCACGAGGCCACTGTTTGGCCATCTTGATCATCTATGTCGAGATTGACGTCGTTCCGTTCTAGCAGCATCCTCACGACTTCCTCATTCCCACGCTCAATGGCCAAGGAGAGCGGTGTTTGGCCATACTCGTCAGCCGCGTTGGGATCGACGTCGTTCCGCCCCAGTAGGATCCTCACCACTCCCCCACGCCCAAAATCGGCAGCCAGGAACAGCGGTGTTTGGTCAGAGGAGTCAACTACGTTGGGATCGGCATCGCTCCGTCCGAGTAGCATCCTCACCACTCCCTCATGCCCATTCATGGCAGCCAGACAGAGTGGTGTTAAGCCATCGTAGTCAACTGCGTTGGGGTTGGTGTCGTTCCGTTCTAGCAGCATCCTCACTACTCTCTCATGCCCACGGCTGGCAGCCAAGGACAGTGGTGTTCGGCTATCTTCGCCAACTGTGTTGGGATTGACGTCGTTCCATTCTAGCAGCATCCTCACAACTTCCTCATTTTCGCCCTCGACAGCCAAGAAGAGTGGTGTTCGACCATATTTGTCTATTGTGTTGGGATTGAGGTCGTTCCGTTCTAGAAGCATCCTCACGATTCCCTCATGCCCACTACTGACAGCAAAGTAGAGCGGTGTTTGGCCAAATTGGTTAGCTAGGTTGGGATCGACATCGCTCCGTTCCAGCAGCATCCTTACGACTCCCTCACCCCCACCACTGACAGCCCAGGAGAGGGGTGTTCGGCGACTTTGGTCTAGTGTGTTGGGGTTGACGTCATCCTGTTCTAGCAGTATCCTCAAGATCCCCTCATGCCCATTCTCGGCAGCCAGGGAGAGCGGTGTTTGGTCATATCCGTTAGCCAGGTCGGGATCGACATCGTTCCGTTCGAGCAGTATCCTTACGACTCCCTCATACCCATACTCGGCAGCTAGGGAGAGTGGTGTTTTGCCATCTCCGTCAGCTCTGTTGGGATCGACGTCGTTCCATTCGAGCAGTGCCCTCACGATTCCCTCATGCCTACCCTCGGCAGCTCGTGAGAGCGGTGTTTGGCCCAATGCGTCGGGTATGTTGGGATCGAGGTCGTTCCGTTCGAGCAGTACCCTCACGACTTCCTCGTGTCCATTCCATGCAGCCCAGAAGAGCGGCGTTTGGCGATACATGATGCAAGTGTTTGGAGTTGCTTTGCTCCACCGGCTTCTTACGATCTCTGAATGTGACCTACGCGATTGCTGTATTACCCTGGCGATTAGCCTGCACGCCCCGTTTACCCATCTCCAATAAAGCAACCACTTTCCCCACACATCCGGAGTATTGAAGGAATGATGTGGGGTTGGGGGAGCGAAGGAACTGCTAGCCGAGCATCACTTACCGGTAGATACCAACATGAAAGGTGGGTAATTGAGGCCTTGGTACGCGATTAGGTGGGTATGTGAGGTTCGAGCAGTAGAAAGAAAGAGAAGGAAGATAAAGAAATCATCAACGTTGTGGTCGTGTTCGTTGTGGCTCTCCTCCGTTCCTGTCATTAGGAGAGGCAGGCGCTGGAAAACACCCTTTTATACTCGCCCGTCTTTGCCAAGAAAGCCCACAGGAGCCGAATGTTTACTCGAGTAGTGAGGGCCCGGGCTTCTTGGCGGGGGCGCGGGTGCCATCGTGGTGCTGTTCCGGGAACATTTCTCCCTAGACACCATCGGAGACGGTCACCTAGTCTAACCCCGTAGGGTGCTGACCGCCACTACTCAGGGGATAAATGATGAGACGGACCGGGTTTATGGGTCTAGGCACTTGGTACTCGGATACCATAATCTGGTGAAAGTCGGATTGACGCTATAAATATAAATTTCGTACTACGAAGGTACAGCACCTAAGTTTTGAATATTTTACTAGCAGGGGTGTTACGCTAGCAGGGGCCAAGGCAGCAAATCGGGTATAAGGGCAGCGAATTGGGTATAGTGGTTACCCAATTCACCTCCTCATCCCTGTTAGTCGAACATCCCCTGCTAGTAAAATATTCAAAACTTAGGCGCTGTACCTTCGTACATACTGGAAGCATTCCCTACAAGGCTCTCTATCCAACGGCATTATGTTCCATGGGATAAGCCAACCCAAACGCTAGTGAGGATTTTCTTGAACCTGTCCAACCAGCGCTGGCTATGTGTTTAAGCTGTGGCGAATTTGCCTTCTTCGTGCGCTCCTGTTGGCTCGGTTGCCTCAGTTCGCTTTAGCTCCAATCCGGCTTTCGCCAGATTATGGTACCAGGGCTAGTCCGCGAGCACAGGGCTGACAACGCTAACGACGATATTGGGAATAGCGCACCCACTATGGGGTGTGGGTTGAAAACCAGAAGAATTCCTCGAACGCTTTCTGCTTTACTATTGGTTGAACTACCTATTCACGGTTTCTATTGGATATTTGCCACTTTAGCTCATGCTCAGAATAAATCCTGGTGTTCGCGGACTAACCCTGGTTGTGCAAGCCCGGATAGGTAGTCGCTCCATTAACGTTAGTTAAGAATGAAATTATTGAAACCCTGGTATCCGAGTACTCGTACAAGTACAGCCTCGTTCGCAAAGTTCTCGCTGCTCGGTAGGTATCTTAGCAAAAGTCTGGGGACAACTCATGTACCGGTACAAAAATTTGCACTTCAGATTTTCTGCAGACACTTGTGCCAGTACATTTGTTACTGCCAATATTTTTCCCTGGTACCTCTTGATCCGCGAGAACTTTGCGAACGAGGCTGTACAAGTACAGTAGAGGTAAAAAATGATTTAATTTGGCAGGAATAATGCCAGGAAGGGTAAAAAGCTTTGACATCTTGACCCCCCTGTCCGTCTCATCATTTGCCTCCATACCCGAGCACTCGTACAATACAAAGTGAGGGTATCGACAATAGAGAGTTTGCGCAAGGAGACCCCCCCCGGTGGCAGGAAAACTGGTTATTTTCTGTTAGCCTAAAAGTCTTGGACACCTGGGTGGGGAGCGAGACCTGGAAGAAGTGTAAAATAGGGCTTTTCAGACCTGAAGAAATCCGATCGCTGCAGAACAACAAATCAGCAGCAACACAGCGCCCTTTTTACATTTATTAAAAGATTTTATTGATGATAATATATTGAGCATTCAGTAGTAGATTACCACGTGTTCTATGGCAGTCAGTATGGTTGGTATCATACCCAACTTGTGTAGCCGGGAATCTTAATTGAATTTGAGCACGGAACAAATTTGAGGGCAATGTGATATTACCCTACTCAATCATCTTCCGGCTACTAACTACCTATCATATCATATCATACACCTATTGCGCAAACTCATTCTTAGACCTGGGTCCATTTCCTATTAACCGTCACCTAGGTCCCATGCGCAAACCCTCTAATCTCAATTGATATCATCCTGTTTGGTCCAATTTGGTTGAGTTGTTGCCTTTTTTGACCACAGTTACCATGTGTCCAGCTCCCCGGTGGTGTCCCCATCCTTTGACGTTAGTTGATAAACAGAAACGACCAAACCCCGATTCAAATCGAGAAATTCCTGCCTATTATACCACCCACGATCCTGTCCCCCCCCCCAATGCAAGGTAGCCTCTTCTCTGAATACAAATTCTTGTCTAAATTCCGGAAATTATCCATTTTTGTGAAAAACGGAGCAATTGACGTGAAATAATTCGGTACTATACATGACTTCGCACGCTCCCTATGGCAGCGCAAGGAGCGCCGACAGCCTAAGCGCACACATAGTTTCGTTTTCTCTCTTTCAGTCCTACCCGGGCCGGCTTGTGCGCTGCTGCTGCTGTATCATATTACTAGTATCATACATACGGAATTAATCATTGGGTGTTAAAACCTGCGGATCCTTTTGGAAGGGGTTTCAGATGACTCGGACAGCTCGGGGGGACAGGAGTCTGTCGGTTGGGGGCTTGCTGCATATCTGGGAGTGAAATCTGCCCGGTCCCGTAGTAACTTTGCAATTCTGTCAGACCCATTCTGGGCAGCCCACGAGGCCGCTGTTTGGCCATGGTGATCGCTTGTGTCGAGATTGACGTCGTTCCGCTGCAGCAGCATCCTCACGACTTCCTCATTCCCACTCCTTACAGCCAAGGAGAGTGGTGTTCGACCATCTTGGTCAACTGTGTTGGGGTTGACGTCGTTCCGTTCCAGCAGTATTCTCACGACTTCCTCTTCTCCATTCTGCACAGCCCGTGAGAGGGGTGTTTGGCCCAATATGTCAGCTGTGTTGGGATTGACATCAGTCCGTTCGAGCAGTATCCTCACAATTCCTTCATGCCCATTACTGATAGCAAAGTAGAGCGGTGGTTGGCCAAATCGGTCAGCCAGGTTGGGATCGACATCACTCCGTTCCAGCAGCATCCTCACGACTTCCTTATTCCAACTACCGACAGCCCAGGAGAGGGGTGTTCGACCATATTCGTCCACTGTGTTGGGGTTGACGTCATCCTGTTCCAGCAGTATCCTCAAGATCCCCTCACGCCCATTCTCGGCAGCCAGGGAGAGAGGTGTTTGGCCAAATCCGTCAGCCAGGTCGGGATCGACATCCTTCCGTTCGAGCAGCATCCTTACGACCCCCCCACACCCATACTCGGCAGCTAGGGAGAGTGGTGTTTTGCCATCTTCGTCAGCTGTGCTGGGATTGACGTCGTTCCGTTCGAGCAGTACCCTCACGATTCCCTCATGCCCACTCTCGGCAGCTCGTGTGAGCGGTGTTCGGCCATCTTCATCAGCTATGTCGAGATTGACGTCGTTCCGCTGCAGCAGCATCCTCACGACTTCCTCACCCCCACTCCTTACAGCCAAGGAGAGTGGTGTTCGACCATCTTCGTCAAATGTGTTGGGGTTGACGTCGTTCCGTTCCAGCAGTATTCTCACGACTTCCTCTTCTCCATTCTGCACAGCCCGTGAGAGCGGTGTTTGGCCCAATATATCAGCTGTGTTGGGATTGACGTCGTTCCGTCCCAGTAATATCCTCACAACTCCCTCACGCCCCCGCAGGGCGGCCAGCGAGAGCGGTGTTCGGCCATATTTGTCAGCTCTTTCGGGATTGACGTCGTTCCGTCCAAGTAGGATCCTCACCACTCCCTCATACCCAAAATCGGCAGCCAGGGAGAGCGGTGTTTGGCCATCGTAGTCAACTGCGTTGGGATCGACATCGCTTCGTCCGAGTAGTATCCCCACCACTCCCTCATGCCCATCCCTGGCAGCCAAAGAGAGTGGTGTTAGACCGTAGTCAACTGCGTTGGGATTGACGACGTCCCGTTCTAGCATCCTCACTACTCTCTCATGCTCATACTCGGCAGCAAAGGAGAATGGTGTTCGGGTATCTCCGCCAACTGTGTTGGGGTTGACGTCGTTCCGTTCTAGCAGCACCCTCACGATTTCTTCATTTCCGCCCTCGACAGCCAAGAAGAGTGGTGTTCGACCATATTCGTCTACTGTGTTGGGATTGACGTCTTTCCGTTCTAGAAGCATTCTCACTACCTCCTCATGCCCACTCCTGGCAGCGACGGAGAGTGGTGTTTGGCCACTCCCGTCAGCTGCGCTGGGATTGACATCAGTCCGTTCGAGCAGTACCTTCACGATTCCCGCATGCCCACCCTCGGCAGCTAGCGAGAGCGGTGTTCGGCCAGCTTCGTCACCTATGTTGGGATCAACATCGCTCCGTTCCAGCAGCATCCCCACGACTCCCCTACCCCAAATACCGACAGCCCAGGAGAGGGGTGTTCGACCATATTCGTCTACTGTGTTGGGGTTGACGTCATCCTGTTCTAGCAGTATCCTCAAGATCCCCTCATGCCCACCCTCGGCAGCTAGCGAGAGCGGTGTTTGGCCAAATCCGTCAGCCAGGTCGGGATCGACATCCTTCCGTTCGAGTAGTATCCTTACAACTCCCTCATACCCATACTCGGCAGCTAGGGAGAGTGGTGTTTTGCCATTTTCGTCAGCTGTGTTGGGATTGACGTCGTTCCGTTCGAGCAGTACCCTCACGATTCCCTCATGCCTACCCTCGGCAGCTCGTAAGAGCGGTGTTCGGCCATCTTCGTCAGTTATGTTGGGATCGACGTCGTTCCGTTCGAGCAGTACCCTCACGATTCCCTCATGCCCACTCTCGGCAGCCCGTGAGAGCGGTGTTCGGCCATCTTCGTCAGTTATGTTGGGATCGACGTCATTCCGTTCGAGCAGTACCCTCACGACTTCCTCGTGTCCATTCCATGTAGCCCAGAAGAGCGGCGTTTGGCCATGCATGGTGCAAGTGTGTTGAGATTGGAGTCGTTCTGCGCCACCAGCTCCTTACGATCTCTGAATGTGACCTTCCAGCGGCCCAGGCGATTGCTGTATTACCCTGGCGATCAGCCTGCACGTCCCGTTTACCCATCTCCAATAAAGCCACCACTTTCCCCACACATCCGGAGTATTGAAGGAATGATGTGGGGTTGGGGGAGCGAAGGAACTAATAGCCGAGCATCACTTACCGGTAGTTACTAACAGGAAAGGTAGGTAATCGAGGCCTTCGTACGCGATCAGGTGGGTATGTGAGGTTCGAACAGTAGAAAGAAAGGAAAGAGAAGGAAGAAAAAGCAATCAATTAACGCTGTGGTCGTGTTCGTTGTTAGCTCTCGTCTCCTCTTGTCCTTAGGAGAGGCAGGTGCTGGAAACCGCCCTTTTTATACTCTCCCCTCCTTGCCAAGAACCCCCCGCCGGGCGATATTTTGCTGAGCCCTCGCCAAATATTCGGCTCCCAGAGGTCCCCTTGGCAAAGATGCACGGGTACTATACGGTCATAATACTCACGTCGCCGGATTGCTCTTCCAGTTCCTACTATGGGATCGCTCATCCTCGGATATTTTACCCAATAAAGTATGTTGGGAAGCAATTGTTGCGTCCTAGCTCAGAAAGCTCAGAACCTCAAGAACCAAGACTATCTTGACCTCAGTGCTCTGGCAAGGCAACGAGCAGCCAACAGCCTGACCAACAAGCCAAAAATCATCCCAGTAAGAGAATTCGAGATTTCTCAGGTTCCCGGCCCTGCTGCTGATATTCCGATTCTAAAGAGAGCGGTGATTTTAGCATTAAATTGGCATGCTGAAGTTAGTTTTGATGCTATAACCATCAAAGTTCACATCAATGGTGGATACAATACTCCATGAGCTTACGAGTAAGTTAAGTCCCTTTCTTCACTCACATACTCAAGCACATAATATTATAATACATGCAATCAGAGTAATGGTCTTGTTTTAAGGTATCCTATCCCATTTAACTATTGACACAGCAGTGATCATTTGAGGGATTGTATTGGCTACAGTATCCGAGGATGAGCGATTCCATAATAGGAACCGGCAGAGCAATCCGGCGACGTGAGTACTGTTCCGGAATCACTCCTCCCATAGACACTTTCGACTGCAGTCACTTACCGTAGTCTAGCCCTGTAAAATGCCAACCGCCAGTATCATACAATACACAAGTGAGAGTATCGACAAAAACCTATACAAGTAGACACAATTCGACGGCCCAGGGTATGATATCTCCTCAATCAAGAGGTTAGTCCTAAATGCTATTTCACGCAATATTATCAAGTTCGAAATAGCTGCCTGTGCTGGAATTTCTCTAAGATTTTGTTTTTTTACCTGGGGCGTAATCTCCCGCAACCCACTTTCATAACCCCACTTAGGCTAGCAATCGGCGGGGAACTGTTATTCGGCCATCGTCACTAACATCTACATTATCTTTCTCAAGATAAGAGACCTTACTATCTAGTGTATATTTCCCCCACTCTCAGATTCCCACGACGGAACAGCACTGGCTCACTGCAACCATCTTCTATCGTCCCAGGTCCTAAACTCGATAGCTTCTAGCGCTCAGTTTCCCACACTATCCATACCGGTTGGCACACTCAGTGCCTTTTCTGCGGTCCAAGCGGATGCCACTGCAGAATCTGACGTCTCCCGGCATGTATCTCCGTATCGGAGTTAACGACATTATCATAGTTTATTTAACATTTCCGGAGAACGGCAGGTACACTGACGGCATTTGTACTATGGTCTCTTATTTGGGTTTCTCTTTTTGGCAGGGGTACTGTAGAAAGGGATTGTATGCAAGGAGGATCCGACTTCTCCCTGAGCTCCATGGAATCCCTAGGACCCGGATAGAGGGGAGGCGGTAGCTAATACGGCTTTCGCGCTGCACAGGTCTGTGCTGTTATCCTGGCACCTGTTGTTCTCTGAAGCCCCTATACGGACCACCTCCGCCAATACTCAAGTAGGTTTTACTCGCAGGTCAACCTTAAATCTTGTGGCGTGAATAGATTGACTGGCATCAGATGTTTAGGCGAAAAGATGCACCCGGCCCTTATAATTTGCGGTACCATAGAGCACAGTGCCTATTAGCAAGGGCCTACTCGAGACCTCGAGCATCGGTACCGTATTTTTTCCCCGTAGGTTCTGGCTAACCATGACACTTTACTCATTGTGGTGCTTCACACATAATATAAATTTCCTTTCTCCCCCCTCCCTTCCTTCCTTGCCTGGGGTCTCACCCCCCCCCCCCCCCCCCTTTCCATTCCACGGCTACAATGATCTCAGTCCGCCCCCAGCTATGTAGCAGGAAAGAACGCCAGAGTAAGGTTATGGAGCGACCTAGGGCAGCAGCCTGGTCGGGTGACCCAGGCAGTAAGTTACAGGGTGATTTGGATTAGCAGTATGGTTACAATAGCCCGGCATAGGGGACTCACGACATCCCAGAAGTTGCAAACGATTTGCTCCCCCTGCGCCTGGTATGTGACCTGTGACCTATTATAGCTTGACAAAGGGTCTTGTTCTTACCAGTCATGGGGGTAATGGTAGAAGGAGAAGGGAAATATCTGATTATCACTCTAATAATAATATTATCATAGATAGAATATTAGAAGAAAAAGATGTGTACGAATAATTGATCAGATGTATGATAATACGTACATACATACACAGATTCCCAAGCACCAAATGTGACCTGGGTATCATGGCTATTGGAGTGAGTGCTATTTGGGGACGAGTGATGCAAGGTGATTTGTCGCTCGACCTACGACAAGTATTATAGAATGGAAATTTGTTTGAGGAGAGGCAAGGCTTGAGATTATCTATTTGACGATACTCCACCATACGCTCGGGGTATTCTATTACCATGATTTGTTTTCATTTCTTGGAAATGGGAGTTAGTTCTTCGCCATGAACTTCCTTCCCCGTCTCGTCTCCCTACGAACCCCCTGCGGAGGAGAATGGCTGGAAGCTCCCATCTACAGGTATCTCGAGAGTGGAGGTGAGGTTCCTGGTCAGGCTGAATGACGCATATTTTCCTAGTATAGCACTTTAGAAATATTTACAATTCGCGCAGATAGACTGTCTGTCTGTCACCTTCAGGATATAAATTTCTCTAGAACTAATCATTAGAAGTGCCTACTTCGCGCAAACACCGATTTTAGAACGAGAAAGCCTAGGACCTATGGACTAACGTATGATGACAAAAACCTTGGGGGCCAGTCGGTAGGTTATGCTCCGCAATAATGGTTCAACAGGAGGACGTTGATGGTCGCGGTCGTCTCAGGCTCATGCAAAATTGCTGGTTAAACGGTGGCACTGGAACCAAGGAAGGTCTGAAGGAAAGCGCAAGGTTAGGCTACCCCATTGAAGCTTGTGCTTGCGCTGCCTATCCAACCTTTTAGGAAAGGAAAACCTTGCTGTGAATCTCACAGCCTGAGGCACTAGCAGCCAATCAATTTACCATGCACCGAACTGTGGTGTTCTCTCTTTAAGGACCCTCTCGGCTAAGCATTCTGTTGGATCTGGAATCTGTCACGGGTATTGATCTTAATGCGAGGCCATCTTTGCTGCAGGCGCTGTGGTACAATTCTATAATTAGCTCAGTGGTTCCGTGGGGGGGGCAATAGACTGTACTCGTACAACTTACCGTACTGTGAAAAAAAAAACCCCCCAGAAAAGGTGACAAGGAATCTGGAGTTGTGATTGGAGCGTTCCATGGCCCGAGCCAATCGATTTCCGTGTTCCCGACCCTTATTTTCCGATTTTTTTTCTACCGCAAGCTATACAGTACGCACGTTTAGGAATATTTATGGCGAGCAACGCTCAATGAGTAAACAGCCTTAATAAGAGCTTTAAGTCAATTGATCATTGTCTCTCCTACGGCTCTAAAAGTAAAGGATCACAAATGTGAACTAGACCTACTATTGACAAGTATGGAGAAAATTCTATCATTAAATTTCTACCTACGGGCGCTCAATTCTTCTTGATAGGTAAAAATATATGCGGTGGCATTCATTATAATGTCATCAATCCAAAATCCTGGGTGACATCCCTGTGCCTCTGCTGTCTCGCGCCCGTTTATGTATTTGAAAATCCGAAAACAAATTCGCAGCGGCATTTTCGGCACATTCTAACAGCGGCGTGCTGGAATGCCAACCGAAAAGGTTACCGTAAGAACTGGAACAGCTGAACTTTGCACTAGGACATGGAGTTGCCTTTCCTAGCAAGGTCTGTTATCTTCTCTTTTTGCTTCTCTCAGCAGAGGGCTGAGTCAAACCTCCTCACAGAGTGAGGTATCTAGGCACTCTTTTAGTCCTCTCTCGAGTTTTGCGATCCTCCCCAAATACCAAATCTGATAGTGCTTGAACCGAGCTCGACACCTAAACCAGCAAAAAAGTAGCTCGCTGCCGGGTATTTTTAATGGCTACCTCCACTCGACGAGGATTCGAACTCGCGTTGTTCCCCGTTTCAAGTTAGTGCTAACCAGTTCCTTGGTCATTAGGCCGTCAGAGCTGGCCGATATTCCCTCCCTTCTTCGAATTTTAAGTGTGATCTTCAGACAGAAGATGTTTCGAAAAATCTGACAATAATGGATCAGGTGCTGCAACTCTCATGCTGCCATGATCCAAATCAAATGCCAAACTCGAGGCACCTGCTAGCGTGATGTCGCTCAACTGGTGAAGAAAGCTATTCCAGCACTCAAGCCTGCTTTATCAATCCTCCTACTTGTATCCCTGGCCCCCCTGGGTACCGTCTGCTGTAGGCATCCAAAGGCTACCTTGTCTGTCCGTGCGTTAGAAGTGAGGGATCTCCATGGGCGCAATGTAACCTCACCGAATTTGTTTGGGTGTCATTGACCCGCGTAGGAGTATCTTTGAGGATGATGACCATCTTGTTTAGGAGAACCTTCCGTAAATGGTGCGTAAATATCTGCTTAAGCCGTCACAGCAACCGTCTAACGGTAAATAAAATAGAGAGAATTGCGATTTTTGAGAGGTCAGGAATGCCGTTAGGTTATCGGAGGCGCGGTAGCAGCTTTCCGGTGTACCTCTAGCCCTATTAGTACTGTAGACATAAGGTAAAAGTTCGTGTATCATAATATTATCATACCATAAGTTTCGCCGAATGGGGGACGCTCACAAGGAATGTTTATACCTTAAACCCACTGGTTGGTACCTATTATACTGTTGAGTATATTTCTCGCGAAAGAGGTGGTGTATGGTACCTCGCAGGAGTGTGCTTTTAAAGAGATTGAGAAGGGTTGCCAATACTGGTACCACCGCTCGCCCCGATTTAAACAACGCGCGAAACGTTCTCTTCCTAGTCATAATCGATTGAAGATGACTGCAGATCCAAGCGCCTGTCTGGATACTCGGCATGAATAGAAAAGGCGGATATAATTGTTCAAATGGTTGATTGGTTCCTTCTCAAGAGGCAGTATGACCTAAAGTCGTGCTTGAATGCATACCTTTGCTACGCACCCTAACTGATACACTCAGGAACTGGGATACTCATCGACATCGTGATCATTTGCAGAAATGCAGCCTGAAAGTGGGACAGGACAAAAATATGAATCGGATCTGCCGGGCGGCTCTGGGGGGAGGGAGGGACGGTACCCGAAGCGTGATTCATGAGGCGCAATCTATCCGAGGGGTTCCCGCCTGAACTTGAATGGTCTGATGTAAACTCAATTTAGATTCCAAACATACTGGGCCAAAGCCGGGTATATCAATGATTTTCCTGGGAGAAGTTGTGTGTGATTTTTAGCAAGTCAGGGTATAAGTACGATGTTGGTAGAGCTGCATCGGTAGTGGGAACATAAAGCCTAGATTGCGAAAGCGCCTCCGTAAGCTTCAGCCTTATAGAAAAAAAAACAATTAGTTGGATAAGGACCGATTGGCGTTTGCACCCGTGTGCAAGAGGGGCCCCGGATTGGTCCTTGGTCCGGTCTTGTTACTAACATTAGGGGGCGTGGGTGATCTTTGAGTTTACGGTACTGCGTTAGACCATGTAGGATGGGGCTTTTGTGGCTTCTAGGATCGAATATTAAAACTCAACCACATCCCCCTTTCTCAATCGTACCGGTATCGGTGCCTTCCTCTACTGCGACAACCCACTGCGATACCTTTATCAAGCTTCGGAATCATAATCAACCTTCTCAAATATTCGAAATGTGGCCAATTGTTCGCCAATTTATAGGCATTGGGGGTTTGTTCCAGTTCTTGAGCTTCGGAAACACTATATTCTTCCCGGGAAGCCTGGAGGTCGTGGGAGCGAGCGCCGCAAGTTTCTCCGCCGGTGTTTTATATGAATTTTTTGGCGAAAGCGAAAGGGCAGAAATGGAAGAGGAATCCTGGGAGGTTCTGGCGAATGCGGTTCCTGCGTCCTTGGCACTTGCCATTAAGAGGCAGGATCCATTGTAAGCGAGCCTTTTCTCCGCTCCCAAGCTCCCGCTGCAGGCTGACATGTTTTATCGACAGTAAAATATTGGATGGCATAGGGGAAGAGGGCTGGAGCTCTGTGCAAATCGCACTTGTCCAACTCTCCTCCATAATATACCACGGCCTTGGTTTCATTGGACCGGAGGGAGACGGGAGCGCCCTTTGGAGTAGAACTTGTGGCAGGTAAGGGTGATCACAAGTCCCACGCCAGCGGCCATACCGCTCGAATGAGAGAAACTCCTAGTTTATGCGCGAGGGCGCAGTATCAGGTTTTTCTCTTGCGTTTGTAGTATTGTGCTAATAATTTCGTTATTGGCATAGTGAAAAGCAAGATGTCTCTCTTTGGCATGGGCATAGAACAAAGGAGGATGAATGGCGGCCCGTAAATACAATAGCTATTTGCTCCGGTTTCTTCGATCGAACTAGGATGGCGTCGACATTGCGGAAGTTCGGTAGTGCGGCAGGAGAGTGCCCAGAAATCAATCCTACAGAGTTAAAGGAACTGAGAAGTGAGTCTGCCCCTGATCAAATAGCCTCCTGGGCGAAGCTAACGTTTTTTTTTTCTTGTGCCCGGAAAGGTTTCCCTCTCATCCGCAGCCTCGCACAAACAACGCATGTTCGTGGAGGCTTGACGCCCGCACAGGAAAGAGGAGGGAGTGAACAAGAGGTTTTAGCAAGAGGATGGGCTAGAGGAGTTGATGTCGAGGCATTTGCTTTATACGTAATTTGTGAGTACCAAGAAACAGCCCCAGATTACGTACGGTACCGGTATCCAAGAGCTAAATTTGGCGAGAAGCCTCCTGGAGGCACTCAATATGTGGGTAGCTGCTAGGCCCAAATATCCTTCGTGTGGCGCGGAGTTCAATTGCGACAAGCAAGAGTTGCTCGTCTTAACGATTCGGCGGCGGTGCCCCTTTCCTTATGTCATGGATGCCAGGCGTTTAAGGATTTGCGGATCTTTTTATCTTTTTATCTTTTGATATCCTTCCCGATTTTTGAAATGCAGTGTTCATACGCCTATTGTCATAATAATTGGTACAGGACCGGTGTTGCTCTTCTCCATTAGGTTGCCACCAGAGTCTCGGATGACAACAGTCACTTTTAGTTTACCCCTATGTAAATTGTAGGAAACTGTGGTGGACTGTAATAAACACTGCGGTCTGGAACCGGGAAACTTGCCATGAGCTAGATGCAAACCGAAAGTGCCGGCTGCCCAATCCAAGACTCTCTACAGGGTCTCTGGGGTCCCATTTGAGTCGTATAAAGGAGATTTTTAAGTTCGGCACGGTCCAGGGGCTTCCCCATTTTACCAACATCTACTCGAGCAGGATACCAGCACGCGAAAATGCGCCTCTGTTCTCGGAGGCTCTTGTCCGAAGGAGAGAAAATAGAAACCCACCCAACTCAACCCTCCCGACCACATCCCCAAGGGAATAGTATCGCCATTCTGGCCAACTTAAACCTTTCTTCCAGAAAGGCCCCAAGATCGTGTCCGGCGGTATGTCCTTTCAATAGGAATGTCGGAAAGGTTCACAGCCTATCGTATCAACAGCAGATCTGTTCAGGTGGGGCTGGGCCAAGAATTGCGCATTTTGTGGACTCTTGTGCGTACCCACTTTCCCGACACCCCCGGCACTGTTTTACTGAATGATTGTATCCTACAGGCGCCTCCAGGCCATCACTCAGGCAGCATCCAGATCTAAGGCTCGCCGCTGTGTATTTGACCAACTTCCGTCCAGTATCCTTTTGATTTCCTCTTGCGAGCAATATTATCGCCTAAACCAATGTCAAGCCCTTTAGACCGCCCGCAGCTTAGGGGAGTATCATAGCAAGAAGGCTATGTGCCTGAGGAAACTTGGGCATATCATAATTTTTTTCGCACTGTTCCGGATGATCCCTTAATTAGGGGCTCTGCGGGAGCAACCGAACCCTTCTCTGCAGGAGGCCAAACTCCTTTTTCTGTCGGATCGATGTGCTGTTGCGGTACGGGTAGTGTGACCTTGCTTGGATTATGGTTACTGTGGTGCATGATTTTTGCTTGGTACCGTCTCCCTCAGGGAATTCCCAGAGATCGGTATTCGCGTGGGGGTTGCTGCTGCCTTGGGACGTGGTTCATTTATTTATTCTCAAGAATTGAGGAATTTGACCTTCTACTTTTGGCGGGCCGGTATTTTGGGTGAATGTGGTTCCCGAAAGCGAAGAGGGAATTTAATGATTGGTACCTCGCTCCCCCTGAGTTAAGTGATCTGGTAGCTGGACAAATCGGCGATACTGCGCTGGATATCCGATTGCTGATGATTTAATACTGGTCTGGCCACTGTGGTTGTGGTGTTGTAAAGTAAAGTTACTCATACCATTCATGTCCAGGTGGTCTCTCCATCCCGAAGTTTTTATTTCTCATCAGCTTGCATTGGGTCTCTAGCAGTTTCTATAGAAGGGGTTGGCAGGTGAGATTTGGATGCCTAAGCACGATTAGGCTGCCCAAGGAGAGAGTTGCAAGGATGGCGATATTGTTGGTTTCTCCCCCAAGCCGGAATTTATCACATCGCTGCAATCGAGGATACAAATAGTATAATAAGTTCGGGGACACGGTATGCTTGCGAAGGTTATCGCGGTCTACTGCACTGTCTACTCGTAGGAGCGCTTTTTTAAAAGGAGTGTTATTGCATATCGCCAAATTTTGGCCCTTTTTCTTATATCTGGATGGCATGCAATAGTAGTTCTTTTTTTAAAAAAAAAAACTAAAAAAAACATTCCGGCACTACGAATGCTGAGCCTAAATATGATTAGAAGAAACTCCTGGCCCGAAGGGTAGTGACCAGACTAATGCTAATCACGGCCGTCCCAGTAATACCTTAGGCTCATATTCCACAGCGTAGTATCCCTTCTTGATAGACTACGGACAAAGTGGTCTGGAGATCGCACTGCTTGAGTATAATACGAGTAGATTCGGGTCTGAATCTGTAGAAAACTCTAGAATTCGTGGATACAGTAGTGTATTAGTAGTCCATAGTATGATATACCCGATTATAGCAAAATTAGTTTCGCCCCAAGGTTACTCGTTGACCATCAGCTCTCTCTAGATAAGCGTTCGCACAGTCGGTGAAACCTCCCAAAGGGGGTGAACCCTGGCGCAACTTCACGGACACACCCTAAACATCGGTATCGCTATTAAATCTCTACCGCATAGTATGAGCACCCTGATATGCACCCAACACTTGTTCAAGGGGTTGGTTTGATCGGATGGTGCGTTTGGAAGCGTCTAAGTGTATTCGTATGGCGTCCTAATAATGATCTATAAACCCTCAGGGGAACCCCAGTGAGTGACAAACCGCTATCGGTACCTCCCTACAGAAGGCTTCTGAATCGCGGCGGGCCCCCAGATGCTTGTACCCATAGAGTGCAGTACGGTAGAATACGTTTGGAACAGGTTCTCAATTGGGTTTGTGCGACCATAGCGGCGTAGTGGGCCGGTGTCATATACGGTACCGGTAGCCCCTTGCGATAGAAGGCGCTTATTTCTGGCCGTTGGGCGATTTGAAAGGCCTGAGTTGTTTGCCAGCCACAGCAGAGGTCGGGTAGGCGCTGGTAATGTTGGTGATATTGGTGATGTGCGATGGCACGGTCCCGAAATTCTCCCATGGAAGGCTTTCCATATAGTACTCAACGCTCTCAGCACTGATTTTTCGCCCGCCTGAGTGTCCAAGTCTAAGTGTTCTCCTTTTGCTTAAGTAGAGCAAACCCAGAATTCTAAGAACCGCTGATCTCGGTATGGTTTTGGAAAGTACGTTGGTGCTCGGGATGGTCTCAGGAAAGGGAAGGGAGAAAAAAAGCATGATTTCCCCAATGGCCCATCATAGTGGGGGTCGTTAGAGCCGCAAGAGGGGTTTAGATTAGGTTGCCGCGTCAACGTATGGAGAATTTGGCGCGGCTGTACCGTACGTCATCCGCAGAAGGTAATCGAAACCGGAGAAAACTATCGAGTTTCCCGCGGAGTCTCTTTGAAACTGTTCGAACAGCTCGAAGGCAAAGGAGACAGGGGAAAATCAAAGTAAAATAAGGCGCGACAAGCACGGTAATTATTGAAAGGGGAAATGCTGTACATTTTTGGGGAGAAGTGTGGTGGGGGAGGGGCTTGGGGCTCGTGGAAGGCCATGGATGACGGTGGATCCTCAAGTAGTTTCTAGCACAGTCCGTGTCCTTCCTCACGCTTCGACTATTGAATCCACTCTGTCTTTTTCCCACCGCCCACTCTGTATAAAGACCATTTCCTTCTCTCCCACCCTCCTTCCCCTCTTTTTCTCTCATCATTCAACACTACCCAGGAGCCTTCGAGTCCTTTGTTCAAAACTTTTTCACGAATCTCTTTATCCTTCGCGTTACCCATCTAATTTCTCCTACATCAACCAAACATCCGCATAACTCTCTACAATAATGGCACCCGCTATTGGTATCGATCTTGGAACCACCTACTCTTGTGTTGGTGTGTTCAGAGATGACAGAATTGAAATTATTGCCAATGACCAGGGCAACCGAACAACTCCCTCTTTTGTGAGATCACCTTTGCTAATTTTCGAGTTTATTTTCGGAAAATATCCCAGTTTTTTTTTTTTGAGCGGCTGCTAACACATGTTTCTCAAAATATAGGTTGCCTTTACTGATACCGAACGTCTGATTGGTGACTCCGCAAAGAACCAAGTTGCTATGAACCCGTAAGTTGATCATTGCTCATTCCTTGCCTAAAGAGCTCTACTGATGAATGTTTGCTTAGCCACAACACTGTCTTCGATGCTAAGCGTTTGATTGGACGCAAATTCAATGAACCAGAAGTGCAGGCAGACATGAAGCATTTCCCCTTTAAGATCATCGATAAGGGTGGAAAGCCGTTCATCCAGGTTGAGTTCAAGGGCGAGACTAAGGTCTTTACTCCCGAGGAAATCTCATCCATGGTTCTTACCAAGATGAGGGAAACTGCCGAGTCATATCTTGGTGGTACCGTCAACAATGCAGTTATTACCGTTCCCGCATACTTCAATGACTCACAACGTCAAGCCACCAAGGACTCTGGTCTGATTGCTGGTCTTAACGTTCTCCGTATCATCAACGAGCCTACTGCCGCTGCTATCGCTTACGGTCTCGACAAGAAGAGTCAAGGAGAGCGTAACGTTCTTATCTTCGATTTGGGCGGTGGCACTTTCGATGTCTCTCTTTTGACCATTGAAGAAGGTATTTTCGAGGTTAAGGCAACCGCTGGTGACACTCACTTGGGTGGTGAGGACTTCGACAACCGCCTTGTCAACCACTTCGTCCAAGAATTTAAGCGCAAGCACAAGAAGGATCTCACTTCCAACGCTCGTGCTCTCCGCCGTCTCCGTACTGCTTGCGAACGTGCTAAGCGTACCCTCTCTTCTTCTGCTCAGACCTCGATCGAAATCGATTCCCTCTACGAGGGTATTGATTTCTACACCTCGGTCACTCGTGCTCGTTTCGAAGAGTTATGCCAGGATCTCTTCCGCTCCACTATGGAGCCCGTTGAGCGCGTCCTTCGAGACTCTAAGATCGATAAGAGTTCTGTCCACGAGATTGTCCTGGTTGGTGGTTCCACCCGTATCCCCAAGGTCCAGAAGCTGGTGTCCGACTTTTTCAACGGGAAGGAGCCCAACAAGTCCATCAATCCCGACGAAGCTGTCGCCTACGGTGCTGCCGTCCAGGCTGCCATTCTTTCCGGTGATACCTCTTCTAAAACCCAGGAGATCCTGTTGCTTGATGTTGCCCCACTTTCCCTCGGCATCGAGACTGCTGGTGGTGTCATGACTCCTTTGATTAAGCGCAATACTACCGTCCCAACCAAGAAAAGTGAGGTTTTCTCGACCTTCTCCGACAACCAGCCCGGTGTGTTGATCCAGGTATTCGAGGGTGAGCGTGCCCGCACCAAGGACAATAATTTGCTTGGAAAGTTCGAGCTCACTGGGATCCCCCCCGCTCCCCGTGGTGTGCCTCAAATCGAGGTCACCTTTGACATTGATGCCAACGGCATCTTGAACGTATCTGCTGTTGAGAAGGGTACTGGAAAAACCAACCGGTATGTATTTCCAAGCTCCTGTAGCACTTTTGCGTTTTGCTAACTTAATTCTAGTATTACTATTACCAACGACAAGGGCCGTCTCAGCAAGGAGGAGATCGAGCGTATGCTCGCGGAGGCCGAGAAGTACAAGGAGGAGGATGAGGCGGAGGCGTCGAGAATCCAAGCCAAGAACGGGCTTGAATCCTATGCTTACTCTCTCCGTAACACCTTGGGTGACGAGAAGGTCGAGGAAAAGCTTGACGCTGGTGATAAGGAGAAGCTCAAGAAGGCTATCGATGAGACCGTCGAATGGCTGGACAACAACACTACTGCTACTAAGGTGGGTTCGATTATTTTAATTCAATACAAGACAATGCTAACAATTTTGTAGGACGAGTTCGAATCCCAGCAGAAGGAGTTGGAAGGCGTTGCCAACCCTATCATGATGAAGTTCTACCAAAGCCAAGGTGGTGCTCCTCCTGGAGGCATGCCAGGTGCTGGAGGCTTTCCTGGTGCTGGAGGCTTCCCCGGTGCCGGTGGAGCTCCCCCACATGGCGGTGATGACGGTCCTCAGGTTGAAGAGGTGGATTAACTGGAAGCTGAATAAACCGCACAAATACATAGAAGTCTTGTATGCGCAGTTTTTTTCCTCTTATTCTCTTTCTTCCAATAATGTCATCCTGGGTTTAAGATAGGGGCGGAAAAGTAGCGTGCTTTTATTTTTCATTTCATTAGGTTTTTTCACTTTCAAGGGTTTCCTTCCTTCCTTCCTATGGTTTTCTCACACCTTTTTCCTTGCCCACTTGTATTTACGAAAGGTTCACGGGTCTATGAAATTTAAGCTTTTTTTTTTTTCGTTCGAAAGTTGTGTTCCACAGATCGGTTGCATTGACACAGTGAAACAAATAGAGTACGGTACTTGTGCTTGAATCTCAGCTTTTGTGTCACCGAAACTTCTACCAGTTTCTATTCTCCTGCAGTAATTAATGGGAATGAGAAATTTTCACATCATCCACCCGGCTTTCCCCAGTCGGAGAATGGCCACATGCAGGGCAGACATGACATGAAGCAGCAATGACAACACACAACAGCACAACGGTGTATGATACCTAGACGGAACTTCCGAGCGAGCTGCGATACGGTACGCCACGACTTTCCTTGGATTTTGGGCGGTCCCACCTTCTTTCTTTTTTTTCTTTCTTATTGCGACGGAGAATTTCTTTTCTTTTCTGATCTCGTAAGCGGGACCGTGGCGTTTTGGGCAGATGTTTTACGGCGGTAGGGGGATTGGTAGCAGCGCGCTTAACGTGCCCCATGAAGCAACTTCGGACGCAGAGTGAGCTTGTGTTTCTTTTTTTCTTTTCCACTGCCGGCAGCTCGTGATCAAACTTTTGGATTAGAGGCATTATTCAGCCCCGGGCGTGAAAAGTTGTTTCCACATGTTTCTCGAGCTGAAGGATCGGTGTGTGAATGCCTGTTTTGCACACAAATCTGGCAGATCCACCCGAAACTTGGCACTCGAAAAACGCTTCATCGACCCTGGGGCTGAATTCCTTCCACTGTTGGTATCATAACGGTATGATAGCAGGGATATACGAATTTCAAGGGCAGGCGGCGAAATAAGGCAGACAGGAGCCCCCGCTTTTTTACCAATAGGGTCCAACCCGTTGCTCGTGTTGGACGTTAACCAGGGTTCGCAGGTATGTACTCGAGTACTTGCCTGCCTGCCTGTATTTCTGGCCAGTTATTTGCCTGGAAGGCTATCCTCTGCGCTCTTTTGGTGGGGAGCTCTTTAGATGGGTGGTGGCTTTTAGGAGCTTGGCTTCCGGAAGTGTAGTCCTTATCCTCTTGCATCTTTGAAAAGGAGTTTGTTCAGGTTGGGAAGATATACATCTGTGTTGTGCCGGTAGGAGCTCTCTGGGGCTCGGAATCCACTGGTACTGTAGCTTTACGGTTAGCCACCCTATGTTCAGGCACGTGCCTTCGGCGTGGGTCTTGCGATGGCCCTGGCATAACATCCAAGGTGCGGCAAAATATCGCCCCTACTCGAGTACGGTACTCGAGTATGTGCCCCGAGCCATAGCCGGGGGCTTCTTATCCCTTCCCGCCTACTACAGTACTGCTACAACGCTTATTGCTTACCACCTATGTCCGGCTGGAGGTTGGTGTCCAACATCCAACATCATTGGCCAAAGCGATAAGTCAAACCTGAAGGGATCAACCGCTACTACCGGTAGTATCAAGAGGCGATCCAGGGATCCTAGACATTACAGAGGATGAATTGCCGAATGTTTCTGTTGTTGCTTGTAGTGGCCGTCCTAGAGAGAGGTCTCTTACGTGAAGATGATGTGCGCATGAAGTGTCGGCAGTATCTGAGAACATAAGACTGCTTCTTAATTGTGGGGATTCCTTTAGCAAGTTACTCACGGCCACAGTGCTGTCTTCAGCTTTCAGTCACCTATCGGCATAGGGATGGTGCTCAATTTAATCTATCTCTAGGCAGCCGGGGGGGGTTCGCAATGTCCTAAACTCTGACATAAAACCCTAATTCAACTACCTAGTATCAAGAGTCTAGCTGTGAGATTTGATTTAACCCAATCAGCCGCGCAACTTGAGCAAGATATGTAATTCTTTGAGAAAAGAACTGTCCTTATACCGCTATCATACCACTGGTCAATTCACTAGACTATACCCCAACTCCTGGCCAAGCCCTACCACCAAAAACAACGCCGTGCTCGAGTATACCAATAAGAAGACACGAAAAATTAGCATGGCCCCATCCTAGAGACTAGTGGGGCATCTAGAGACATCTAAGTGTCATAGTTCGACTAGGAGCTTAGACTGATTGCACCTGTGGCGAGATTGGCCCCCTCAGCGAGATTTGTTCGCAACCACCAATCAGCATATCACAACTAACTTGGCATGGGCTTATTAAGGGAAATCTCGTTGAGGGGGCCAATCTCGCCACAGGTGCAATCAGTCTATCCATCGCTAAGCAATCACGGCAGCCGATACCGAAGGATACCTCCTTAATGAAACATCATCCCCCAATGCACACCACTTTTATGCAGCACCCTATATAAAAGCACCACAAAATATCCCACCCGTTTCTCCACTCCTCCATTTGCAATTGCCTACCAACCTACTCCGGAGTATTAATATCCCATCCTTAATGCTATCACCCTCCGCTCCCCCCCCCCCCCCAACCCACACCCAGCCACACAAGTCCTCATCTTACGACACCCCGCTCCACCGCTTCCTGCACTTACTCTGATCCCACGGATACACCCGCCATCCGCCCATCCATCAATCCAGCCCCCCTATGACGAGTAGCTGCTACATTGGCACCTCTCAAAATCCATTTCTAGGCACACCCTTACCCCAGCAAGGATCTACATGCGAGTGAATGAAGGATCAGGTCCAATCCATGAAGCTACCCGACAATTATAACCAAGCCCCAAGTCCAAAACATGCATATATCAAACTCCAAGAAAACCAGCACCACAAGCCCCGAATCGTCCACCAGAGCGCCACATGACCCTCGCATCCGGATTCGCTTCTGCGCACTCGGCTCAAAAAAACACCCCAGGACAACCTTCCTAATCCCACAACCAGGGAAGCATTCAGTCTCTTTATTGCCAGGTCCAATGATACACATACCGTCTTCATGGCTTAGTTGGTTAAAGCGTCGGTCTCATAACATGACCTGCTCTTAGAGGGGGACATCCGAAGGTCGCGAGTTCGACTCTCGCTGAGGACAGTTTACTTTTTGCTGGGATAGCCCGTCTGGGAGAAGGGTTGACCACCGTCATTTCTGGGCCCATATCTAGCTTTCGGCTTTTTGAAAAGTCGGGGGTTTTTACAACTTTGGAAATTGTTGGGTTGGTGGTGTGCAACGTTTGGTCATGGTGGTTATTCACCGTTACAAAGTATTGGCAATCAGCGAGTGTACTGACAGACATGAATAATTCGGAAACTCGCTCTGGTCTACCATAACTACCGTCACTTAATAAAAACCACGAAAAGGCAACACAAAAAAACATCACTCCATGCAATCCAACTCTAACAAGCAAATAATGCACCGCCCAAACTTGCACCCATTTTTTTTAAAAAAAACACCTTTATACCAAGGCAAGCAACCAGCCATAAAAGAAAACCCCCCGGACTCGTAAACCGAATCACTACAAAAACTCATTAGCATTCTCAAGACAACATGTGGGAGAGGAAGAAAACTCACATGAGATATATACTGAAAGCAACTAGTAACGACCCCCTGCCCACTTTCCTGCCTGAGCAACAAATCCTGAATCTTATCCAACCCGCCATTCGGCTCGTCGGACATGTGGTTCCAAGTGCTCGTATCGCCATAAAGCATCGCAGGCGCTTTCATGACCTGCCTCCAATTCTTGCATCTCTTGCACTTGAAGGTGTCATGCGTATCGCTATTGGTATTGGGCTGGAATAGGAACAACTGCTTCAGCCCGTCCAGGCCGAAATGCCTTTCTACGTCTTCGACGCCGTCGACGACGGACGTGGAGAGCGACTGTTTGTGGGATTGACGCTGGAAGATTTTCTCCTCAATGGTCCCCGTGGCAATGAAGCGGTAGACGAAACAGTCCTTTTTTTGCCCATCACGCCAGACTCGCGCTAAGGCTTGCTGGTCTGCGGCCGGGTTCCAGTCTGGGTCGAAGAGGACGAGCCTGTTCGCGCCGATGAGATTGATACCGCAGCCCCCGGCCTTACTACTGAGAAGAAAGACAAACTCCTCGCCTTCGGGGTCGTTAAATTTCGCGACAAGCTTCGTGCGTTTTGTGCTGTTCATTGTGCCGTCGAGTCTTAGGGAGCCGTAGCTATGGGGGGGGTGAGTAATTGCTTGATAGAAAAACGTGAAATCAATGGCGGCTTACCCTCTGGATCGGCAGAGCTTTTCAAATACATCCAGTGTTTGGGTATAATTGCTGATGAGGACGATCTTATCCTTTGTCTCCCGCTGGATTCTTGCCAACATCCTGTCCAGTACCATCATCTTGCCGGAGTACCAAACTTTGACCTCCCTGTCTCTTCCTCGGGCGTCCTTCGGAACATAATCGTCGGGGAACAGACTCTCACACCCAGGCAAATCCTCAGAGATATTGAGCAAATCTGGGTGATTGCATAGTTTCTTGAGCAACCCGATGGCTTTCAGAGGTTGGGATCCTTTGCCCCTTAAGATGGATTTGATATCCGGAGACGTGATAAAATAATTGTAAAGATCGGTCTGGAAGGGCGATAATTTGCAGAATACGACATGCTCGTACTTGACGGGTAGGTACTTCGACAAGAGATCATTGGTGCGCCGAATGATAAACTTATTCACCAACTGGAGAAGTTCTGCAAGCCGTTCGTCTCCCTTCTTACGGGCTTCCTCAGATCCATCCGCGTCACGACCACGAAGGATAGGAATTTCGTATTGCTTCCTGAATTCATTGTGGGTGCCTAAGAGATTAGGGTTCGCGAAATTTAGAAGAGAAAAGTATTCCGAAAGGTCATTCTATAAAACATATTTAGCTTATCACAGTCGGTTGCTGAAGGAATGGATGTGACCAACCTGAATGGGAGTTCCCGACAAGATCACTCGCCGATCAACATTCAAAGTCATCAATGCCTTATACGTTTGATTCTCTCGATTTTTCAATCTATGCCCCTCATCGGCAAGCAAAAGCCCAATCGGTATGTTGGCGAGCTCGGAGATATTTAGACGTAGGGATTCGTAACTGACGATTAGAACCGGCCGAACAACGCTTCTGCCGCTGGATATAGCCCATTGCTTGAGTTGTGCTTTAAGTTCCGCCTTTGAAGCTTTGCCGTCAATGGCGAAGGGATTGACCGCATCCTTGCCGAGCCATTTTACCAGCTCGCTCTCCCAATTACCGACCAATGATGACGGACAAACAACTACGCATTTCTGTATTGTGGATTTTCCGGGCTCGGGTGATTGCTTGAGTAGAGTCCACAACAAAGCGATACATTGGAGCTGCCGAAAGCATCAGCATAATGTCGTGTCTCTGATTCCCAGCCCCTTACCGTCTTGCCTAGACCCATCTCGTCCGCCATAATACATCCACTTGCTGCAGCGTCCGTCATACTCGTAACACATCTATACATAAACTGTGAAAGTAAAATGTCAGCATCCACTAAAAGGCGCAGCACAACAATCCCAAACATACCCTGACACCCTCAACCTGATGAGGCCTTAAAACTTTTGACAGCCTTGGATCAATAACCACGGGAACTTTGGGAATTTCCTCCTTATCTCCCCGGTTCAAACCCAATATCTCGGCCAGGCTCTTGTGCATTCTCGGGACAGGCTTCTCCTCAATCTTGACCTCACCGTCCTCTTCAGTGATCTCAACCTTCTTGTCATCAATCGTAGGGTCATAAAGAACAATTGCAAACTCGCCACTAGGGTCATGTAGCGGTTTGGCGATAAAATTGGCGCTTTTCCTCATTCCCAACGCCGGAGCAGGTCTAAACGGATTCCATGTACCAGCATCCTTATTCACGAGCGGCACCGCAAATCGTTGTCTGAACACGGCATCCTTGTCCTTCGCTTTAAACACAGGGAAATTCTTCATCACGTCCAGATTACCCAAAACAATTCTCTTCTCCTCATCCTTAACAAACTCTCCATCGTCATCGCCACAGTCAGCACCGGCATAAGAACCGACCTTGCGTCGTTTGCGAGGAGGCAAAACCGTCTTCCGTATCGATGGAGCAGATCCAGGCGTTTTAAAGGGTTTGGCAAGCTTGGAGAGTGTATCAGGGCCAGCACTGCTATGGAGCCGACCAGGCAGAGTCCGTTTAGGGGTCACAGCGCTTTCGTCGACGGGGACAGTCACGGTCTTCTTTGGACGATGCATTGCTGCTTGCGGCGCGCTGTGTGTTTTGCTTGTTAGTTAGGTAGTTCTCGTGTCTCGTGTTCTTGCAACGTGTTGTGGGTGAACGCGTTGAAGGAGGGGTTAATGGGTGCCCAGGTGTGGGCGAGTGGGAGGGAGACGCGTTGTGACCGTTGGTCGCGGAGCTTGGTGGCGGAGTCACGAGTCAATTTGGCCATGACACATCGCACTGCTAAAGTTCCCACACCCGAAAGGTGAATGAGGGAGACCTGTAGTAACCCTAACCCGTTAGAGTTACCTCTAACGGACGCTACGGTAATCCCCATGGAAAAAGATCAATAATGAGAATTAGCACAGTGGGTGTCCTTCTGCTGAAGGAGCAGAGAAGCCATCATACCGGTATGATATTCAATTAGACTTATCAGAAGGCCTCACAATTACTGCTTCTCTTACAAGCAAAAGCCCTAGCCCTAGGGATCTTAGCTTTTGGATCACTTCTGACTCCTCAGCAAAGATTGCGTGTCCCTCGTGCTTGTTCCTGGTCTAAACCTCAGGGCACGCCTTAGCTATGCTAGGACAGCATTACGCAACTATGCGACAAAGCAGCCCGCTCGGGTACTAGGATCTTATCTACGAGTATAGAGAAGCTAATTGAATTATCAGAAGCATTTCAGCCCCGGCAGTCGTCGAGTGGAGAGTCCCCGAGAAATTACACCTCCCGTATTAAATAAGGCACCCGGGAGAGTCAACGACACGAGAAGAGAAATTTTTAGATTTAAGATAGTTTTATTTGCTTGAAGGAATACACCTAGCCATAGTGACCCAAATATTCTCAAAAAAGATCCATAGGCGAACAGAAAAGGCAGTGCTCAATCTATGAATTCACTTATCCGAAAACCCCCCTTTTAGGGCTGTCATCAATCACCCAGAACCGCAATCTTGGGTCCAAAGGGGGCGATTTCTCAAAACTTTCTTCACCCGACTGACTACCTAGGGTCGAAAAAGCGTTTTTCGGGTGGATCTGCGTGCAGAAAAGGCGTTACACACCAAGGTCCTTCAACTCGGGGGACTTGCGTAAATGCTTTCCAACCCGGGGCTGAGTACGGTACCTCTAATCGGAAGGCTGTTACTTTTTGCTGTCTTCTCAAAACTTTAGATGTCAATACCGTAGCCACTCTAGATCCTTCCAAGGGAAAGGGCATTCAATTGCGACACTCAGTGCGGTAGATCCCTGGATTAGTGCGATGGAATGAGATTTGCTTTTGTTTTTTGTTTTCCCGGAAACGATACGGGCATAAGGAGGCTTACGATGGTCTCAGGAGTGTTTCAGGGGTGTCAGAGTCAGAATTCAGAGTCAGAATTCCTTAGCAAGGGCAATAACCGAGTGATTTCGGGTGACGGACTCTGGCTCATTTCCACACCCTGAAACTATTTGAATTCGTAGAGAATGTTGACAGCTAAGGGGTATAACTTCTCCAAATCTCCCACTCTAGCGAAAGCACTTACAAATAAGACCTGTGTGAGCATTCAATACCATGGGTGAGAGATACTGTACTGTATTGTAATACGCTCAATGCATAGTCTTCGCCGCAACAGATAAGGGGAGAGTCGCATGCCTACCTCGGCGGTTCCCATACGCAGGAGATAGGAAGCAAGGCCTCACCCAGTGGCAACAAGGACTGGCTTGTGATGAGGCTCTGCAGATCGACCCAATACTGGCGGACTCCGGAGCAATACCGACGGACCTTTTGAGAAGCAGCACACTGAGTTCCTTTTATCATACCAAACTTGATCAAATTCGACTCCCCCGCCGACTGACATTTTGGGCCAACGTCGGTTCTCGGAAGCGTTTGTTTCCCGCTTCGAGGGATCGCCCGCATAACGCAAGAACAACTCACCAGTCGTGCTTGGCGAGCTGGGGAAGAGCGACTTCTCCAATCTTAAAAAGAGTTTTTTCTCATCGCCGAAAAATCATCGAAATATTTACCGACCGGGGAAGGTCATTGAGCTCGTATGAGTTCTAATCCGTTCAGAAAGAGGGCTTCGGCCGAACGCCCCCGAACACCGCAGGATAATCCGACTCCGAGGCAAGAGCCACAGACGCTTCCGACATCGCCGAACCGCAGTAGGGCGAGCTCATGGGAAGGTATAATATATCTGAGACCTCCCACTTCCCCTGGGTGATGAGGGGAAGAAGCTTCCAGCTGACTCGGTATGCTTGTGCATAGTCGTCGACATACCACCGCCTTCACCGGCTCCCCAGAAACGGAGCCCTCCTCCGCGACCGCCTTCGAGAAACAGAAGATCCTGTATCCCTCCGCCCGAGGCTATAGTGGATCCGTTTAATCCTACTACTGAATCTCCGGTATCTTCAGACTTCGAAGGTAGTGATGGTAATGATATATTTACTCAGGGTAGGGCTGCTACTTATCCTCGACTTAGCCTAGCGCTAATATATCTCTGCAGAACCGACTGAGCTTGGCCGCCCGGGAACAACTAGCTTTCCTAGTGCTGGAAGTGATGGGGGATACTCGGTGGCTAAGTCTGGACGACAATCGCTGGACGCAGACGCCTTCAAACGACTAATGCTGACGGGCCAAAGTTCGCTCTCCACGCCCCCGGCACCGGGGGCTGGGCTAACTCCTCCAGTTGTTGCACCGGATAGTTCCACAGACACAAGCAGTACTTCTCGACAGTCTATCTTCGATCCAATACCGGAAGCAGCAGATGGAGCTCCGGATGAGACCCCCAGGACTAGCAATGAGTTGGACGAGGAGGAAGAGCCGCATCGGTCCAAGGAGCGGGCTCCTAAACCGAAACCTCCACCACCGAGGGCGCGGAATAGGAGCGGCGGAAGATCCCCAGCCTCCCCACCGTCTTCAACTGCCGATCTCCCCAGCTTAACACCACCTCGGCCTCCATCTATACACTCCATATCATCAGAGAGATCGCTCCCACCGCCACCACCGCCAGTGGGTTCAACCAGTCCCATTTTAAACGAGACTATATCACCACCATCTCCTGCGGCATCCATCATCTCAAAGAAAATAGCCCCTTCTCCGCCACTTTCTCGTCGTCACTCGGTTCAATCAAGTACTAACCCTCTTCGCTCAAGCACACCCGTGGGAGGCGTCAATGCCTCTAAAATGAAGCCACCTCCGCCCCCGATCCGCAGACACAAGAGCACAAATTCCCGGGCTTCTACAGTCCCTCTATCTGCCTTATCAATCCCACCACCACCACCGCCACCCCCGCCAAGGCGAAATAGAAGCTCCACAGCGAATTCATATGAAAGCCCAGAGGAACCCCCAATCACCCCTCCAGCGAAGTCTTCGCCTCTACCTACGGAACCAGCAATACCAATAGTTCAAGGAACGGAAACAGATATCTTGATTGATCTAGAAAAGTTGCAGAGAGAGGTAGATGAGTTGCGGGATAAGTATGAAGGGAGGGGTGTTGGTCCGGCGGTGTCAACTTGATACATAACATATCACAGCATGCGTGCTGGACGCGTTCCTTTTGCTTATTTTTTGGGTGGAGTTTGATCGGTGAGGGTGGATTGAGTGGCCCTTGCGTTTTACTTTTTAGAATTGAAACTTTTTTTTGGGCAAGGAGGGAAAGACCGGAGGGATGGACTCGTTTATCCGGGGGTATACCTGTCCGCATCGCAACTTAATAGTGAATATGGATTTTAATAGTCTATCCTGTTTATGCTTCTGTGAATAGATGATCGGCTACCAGTTGCTTGGCTTGTTTGTGAGGGTATCATGTTGCATGTCGTTTAGTCGTGAGATCTGGGCTTGATTTAGTGGCGGCAGCAACAGTGGTGGCCTTAATTTCTGGATCACAATAAAATGCCCCGCTATTGTATGCCTGAATCCATGGACAAGATTGCCAAATTATATCTAGCTACTACTGTAGCATGGTGCTAGTCTTGGGGCAGAGGCCGCTGTGATATGTCTTCGACTACTGGCGATCCAGCCTCTACACAATTTTCTCAGGAATCATACCGCTGGTAGACTCTGCTCAAGTAAAGCAATTTTAGCTAGTGTTCAGTCTAGATGAGCTTCACTTAATATACTCGAGTAGATAAGGTAGGGCTCCATAAACCTTCAACAAACTCCTAGAACTAGATACCAACGCCACAAAACGCTAGCCACACCAGTATCAGACTTTTCGGTCGGGTTCCCAATCCTTGGTATCTCAGCCACAATATTTCCTTCCTGCAAATCTGGTATCATAAGCAAATCATTAGACACTTCCCAGCAGGAGCCACTATGCTTCCACTTCGACCCGCAGCCAGACGCATCCTCTCACGATCCTTCCAAACTTGTCATTATTCCTCCTCAACCTCGGATTCCCCTCGGACGATATCCTCTCTCCTTCATTCCCCTCTTTCTGATGAAAAAGCAACTGAGATAGTTACCGTTACTGGCTGGGTCCGTTCGGTTCGGCGAATGAAGAATGTTTCGTTCGCTCATGTCTCAGATGGCTCGACGATACATCCACTGCAAGCTGTGCTGACGAAGGAGCAATCGGAGAATTTGTCAATGGGAGCCAGTGTTAAGATAATGGGGCAATGGAAGGAGTCGGTTGGGGGGAAGGGGCAGCAGAGCAGGGAGTTGTTGGCAGAGAAGGTAGAACTTTTGGGGGAGGCGGATCCTCTGGTATTATTCCCTTCCTTATTTCCTATGAATTATAAAACCTGATGTGTCTTTTGTTTCTTTTGTGTGTGTGTGTTGGTGAAAAGTCATATCCCTTGCAAAAAAAGTATCAGACTCCAGAGTTCTTGAGAACACTATTACATCTTCGGCCAAGGATACCGGCGAATACGAATCTACTGCACTTAAGGTCTAATATAATCTCGACTCTCACGGCCTTTTTCGCGGAACGCTCATTCATCCAATGTCACACGCCAATAATTACTCCCTCAGACTGCGAAGGTGCTGGGGAAGTTTTCACAATCACTCGTCCGGAAGACTTCTTCAAGACACCCAAATACCTCACCGTCTCTAGCCAGTTATATCTTGAAGCGCTCGCAGCGGCGGTCCCTAGGGTATGGACCCTGAGCCCGACCTTCCGCGCTGAAAAGAGCGACACAGCTAGACACCTGAGCGAGTTCTACATGCTCGAAGTTGAAGCCGCGTTTATCGATACCTTAGACCCATTGATAACGCTAATAGAGGACATGGTGGAGACGCTTGTTCGAAGCATTAGCACTTCTCGTCTGGGCAAGGAAACCTTATCCGCAGTGGGTGGTGAAGACAAAGCGGGAGAACTCGAGGAGCGCTGGAAGGGTTTATTAGAACGTCCTTGGTCTAGGATAACTTACACTGAAGCGATATCAAGACTAAACTCAGCGGTAGAGCAGAAAAAAGCACAATTCGTTTCCCCCCCGATCTGGGGTGCTCCATTACAAGCCGAACACGAGCGCTTCCTTGCACAGACTGTATTCGATGGGCCGGTTTTCGTGACAGATTACCCAAAGAGCCTGAAGCCTTTCTATATGCTCCCCTCTGCTAGCACTGCCCTCACACCGGGGGGAGGCGAGACAGTAGCTTGCTTTGATCTACTCGTGCCCGCTGTAGGCGAACTTATCGGGGGCTCATTGAGGGAACATAGATACGACGAGTTGCTGGCGGAGATGCAGAGGCGCGGCATGGCGGTCGGGGGCGAAGATGAGGACGGAGAGAGCTTGAGATGGTATTTGGACCTTCGCAAGTGGGGGAGTGTTAAGCATGGTGGGTTCGGGCTAGGATTTGATCGGTTGGTGTGCTATTTGGCTGGTGTGGAGAATATTAGGGAAGCTGCAACTTTCCCAAGGTGGGTTGGGAGGTGCGATTGTTAGTCGGGGAGCGGGTCATGCGATAAGGGAAGAAGAAAGGGCAGATACGGTCGAACCCTGCCGGCTGTCTTGGAGTGCGGTGTGCTTTGGGGGCTGCTATGCGAAAGTATGATTGCCCGCTCTGAACGCTTTAATATCTCTACTCTAGAATTTAGTGAATCTGGGTACATACCTCGCTAAATGAAAACATGTGAAAATTCTGGGGTCTGCTGAAGCCCAGTATCCTACTGTGAACTGTGCCATGTATTCATTCGCTCTGTTTCCTAGCTCTGGCGGCGTAGCTCTAAGGCAGCATCAAGGGCACGGCAATACAACCAGCCGCAAATCACCCAAACCGATACCTCCTTGCAAATCAAGCACCCCAATAGATAACCAAACCCACTGCATCCAGCCCACAGCACCTACCGCCCCAAGCGCCCTTCGCAACTGGCATCTGGAAAGTCCCCCCCACCGCCGGCCCATCACAACCCATCACTCGCCGCAAATACGCTCACCCACTAACCACCATTAGGAACCTCACAACTGCCCACCGCGGCACACCAACAACCCCCGCCTACTTCCTAGTTACACAATACCCCTCACCGCGGCAGCCGTGGCAGTCCCCGCACGCAAAAAGGGGGATCTCCCCGCCGGCTGCCACTGCCCGTACTACAAACCAACTCCACCCCACTGGCAAATTATGTGCCGAAATCTTTAATCCTGCCTGTAGCTATACCCTACTTGCCCACTTTCCTTCACCTGCGGTTGTGCCATCCGTGGCTAGGAGGGCGCGCTATTATTCCCCATTCATTCATTCTGCTGGGGGAGTTTCCGGTGTGCGCATAACTGTGAAATTGAGGGTTCGCTGTTTAGGTACTATATTATGGTAGATCCTGGGCCTTGAGGAATAGAATACAATACCTACTGCAGGCGCGCAGGCATGGCCTGGTTTCTCCTTCTGGGAGGGAGGGAGAGATTGTGCTGGATGCTCTAGATGCGGAATGTATGTGTGCTGTAAGCTAGCGGGTGGTAAGGGCTAAGTTAGTTTGTCAAGATACAGCGGTGTGGGTGTTTGGTGTTTTATTTGATTTAGGGAGGGTGGGTTTATCTAACTTAGCAAGGCAAATCTCCCCGCCGTTTTTGTCGTCGTCCATGCACCGGGGACGGGGATTTTCGTGGCTAATGGCTCAAGATCTGAGGGGTTCGGGAGGTTGAAGTTCGGAGCGCAATTCGCAAGGGAGTGATTAGTGAACAATATGGAGGAGCCTGAACCCTGAGTCCGAGATTTCCTCGGGGACCTCGGTGGAGAGATGGAGATGTATACCTCCTTTTTGAGATTCACGTTATATGGAACGACTGCATTCTTGCCCGGTGTTGGGAATCAGTTAATTCTACTCGGCCTGCTTATGCTATTGTCATAAAAGTCCACGGAAGCACGGGAAGATGTTTCCGTTGATGGATGGATGGGGGGGGGAGCATGGGCTGTTAAAGGAACGTATGACGGCTATGGAGATGGGGGCAGGACAATAGTCGTGCATTGAACTAGAAGGCGCGAGAGAACGGGGGTCTTTGTGATACGCTTCTTTTGTCAAGGGATTACCCAGAATATCGCTTTCTTTTGTTTCTGCTTGGGATGTGGAACCTGCGGGGAAGAAAAAAGCGGAGATGTGTGGTGATCGATGGAAGGATCGGAACTTGCTCATGTTTTTGATATATACTCCTGTCTTTACAGCTAGTTTAGCAAGCAAGAACGAAGGGAAGACGCTGCGCGCTATCCATCCCGGCGGTGCCATAATATTCTTTGACTATTGCAAATACCCAGGCCATCAGCTGTCTCTCTGGAGAGCTCCGGTGGTGGTGGCCTCTTTCCGAAGGCCAGGGAGCGCCTGCGAGTGTTCTCAACGGTCCGGGACCCCCGCAGGGGACCACCGGGGGACTAACAAGAGCCCTGGGCGGGGCGGGACAGCAAAATGCGGTCTTCTCTCGTCCTGGAGATCCTGGAGAGTAAGATGGCACTCATTGCTAAGGATGGGGTGCCCTACAAGTTACGGGCATATAGTACCCGAACACTAGCCAGCAGTCCCACCGCAACGTTTGGCGGGAATTCACCCAAGGGCATTACCAACCCTAGCTAGGCCTACCCCCCAGCAAAAAAGTGGTTCACCGAACTTTTTTTTTTCGATGCTCGACTACTCCACTGCCCCCCGGATTCGAACTCATGATGGCCCCTGTTTCAAATTAGCCGGCCAGTCTCTTAAGCCATTAGACCATAGGAACTGGGTGACAATACTCTTTCTTCTTGGCCTTTTAACTGCCTCCTCAGAAAGTAGACAGTTTAGGCGCCTGATACTTTATCTTTGGTAAAAAAAGGACCTCAGTATCCAATCATAGTACTCTCTCGTGACATCGATAGAAGGAGGAAGGGGGGGGGGGGAGGTTCCGGTGTGTACCTGTGGTCTGCCTCCGGAACACTCGCTTTCTTTGTCACAGGGCAAATGTTCCCCGAATTCCATGGCTAGTATCCCCGATGTAATTATTCTTCACAGGGGGGGACAGGGATAAAACTTTTGTATGGGAAATTACCTGCGCGTCTCTGACCGCCCATACAAAATTCGGACTCAAGTGTTCGGGTTCTATATGCCTGGAACTTGTACAATGTGGGTCAAATTGGCGAAGGGAATTATGGGAGACTGCTGGGGACGGTTGGGTAGAATATTTTGCCCCAAGCAGAAGTGGAGATATGTGTGAGAAGGTAACGGAAAGAAGTGCGTTATTATATTCCAATCACTGGGGGGAATAGAGCCTTCTATGGATAGTGTCCTTTTTGATATCCCATGATTATCAGGGGTCGAAAATTGGTCGGAAATATGGAAGACCCTGAGAATAACCATGAAGCACTAAATCCACCTCAATGGCTCCTGATTACCTCTCTCACAAGGGGGTGCCATAAAGAAAGTCTTTCACATGATTAACTACTGTGATGTCTCAATCCTAGCATCCGTGGTAACTACGAAGTTGCAATTCCTTCTGTCTCAACTTCAACCCCAGCCTGAGTTATGACAAAGGAAACAAGCGAGTGACAAGGAAGAACTCCAAGGAAAGGGGGGGGGGGGATAGTACCGTGGTAGACACAATACCGATGCATGAAAAGAAAGAACACAAAAAAAGATGGGAGACTGGTGGGTGATCCCCGGTGACTTCAACACCAAGGACTGTGGGAGGACTGTGGGTGACGGCAGGGCTGGCCGGCATGAGACATTTCCCCCAGGGGGCGGTGGGGCATTAGTCCTTTGCGCGGAGCTGCAGGGAAATTTTGGACAAGGACAGGACGGGACCATACAAGGTCGCCCGCCTCTCTCCGCTTTCGGGACTGAAGGATAGCCCCGTTGAGAACACTGGTTTCTGCCAATCTGGTGTTTAAGAAAGACTTGGATTCTGTGCGGGCGGCTACTGGAATGCAATTGGACATAGAATAGTTTTGGAGGTTGTATAAACCTTTATAGTGCAACTGCTCCCTGTTAGGGGAGTTTAGATATGTGAAGAGGGGCCGAGAAGGTAGAGAGCGGGAGGCACGTTCCCACAGAGGCGGTGGCTGAAGAGGCGAAGAAGGGTCTTGGTTAAGGGGATGGGGCTTTGGGTAGGCTCACAGTTGAGGGGGGAACTACGGTAATCGGAGCCCTGAGTGAGTGGTTGCAATTTGTGAGTGATTGCTTGTGACTGGGGGTGGGGACTCAATTCATTGTGTCTGGTGGCCGGGAATAGCTGCGTTTGGGATAAGCAAGGACTTTAGCAGGAAATCCTCTCGCCCGCTGGGCGTGATGAGAAGCCTGACTTTAGCTATGAAGTCCCTTAGATACACTCCTCAAGGAATGTGCTTTCCCACTCCTACCTTCATCCATAGAATCGAGCAACTGACCTCCCCCCCCCTCACCAGCCCAATGCTCTACCCCGCCCTTCCCTTCAACCTCCGGGAGGCATGCCACAACACTGCTCTCCCAACCGGCCGTGCCCATGACGGAGAATCACCCCGAGCGGGGAAGGAATCGATCCAGAGCATCTTCGGGATCCCCTGCCGAAAGAGCACCGGGATTCCCGAGCAAACTAGTTCCATCCGTCCCGAGCAGTAGGGAAACAAGAGGAATCACGCTTAGGAGCTCATGCTATACAATGCTGGGTCTATAGTCTTTATAGGGCAGTAGATAGCTCTTTTCAGCAGCATGTCCTATTATTACTACGAAGGGCCCGTTCGGCATGTCACTCCTATGCCATAAAGGTGCTTTTCATAGCATATTTTCCTCTATCTAAGGCCCTGTTTGGCACGCAAGAAAAAATATCATTTTTTTTTAAATAGTGGCGTGTCAAACAGGGGCCCAAAACCTTTATATTGAGAGGGTGTTCTTCATGGCCGAAAGACATGCCATACCTTTTTTTTGCCTCCGGATTTTTTTATGGGATATTTTTCAACACTACCAAGTAGGGTTTGGGAAAGAGGAAAAGGGAAGGGATGACCACAAATATCAATCAGTTTGGCCCTGAATTTGTAGTAGCTGTGGCTAGGGCTAACACTAGCTGGAATGAATGCGACGGTAAATATGAGGGTATTGTAACCAGTGTTGATCAACCATACTAGGTCACTGTTACCTTTCCCACTTAGGACTTATTATATTCTGGTCATACCGAACCCTTGTATTTTCTGGAGTGTGATCTTTTTTTTATAGAATATATTATGTTATGATCGTAGGAAATATGTGTACATGCTGAACAAGCCCTAAGATTATGCTAAAGTTTGATGTTTTGAAGAATGTGGGCGAGGAGAAGGATATGATACTATGGTTAGTATGGGCTTAATGACAAATCTGGCGAGGGAGGTTATGGTTGGGTTCTTGGAGGGCGTTGGGGAGCTGTTGGTTTAGATGGAGGAAATGTGAGGGGTGATATTTGGTGATGCAGGTGGATATCTATAGATCCTTTCTTTCCCCCTTCGGGGGATTTTGGGGTTTCTTTGGATTTTGGTTCTTTTTTTTTGAAAGCGTTACTTCTCCCCCCCGCCCTCTCCTTTCCTCCTTTCCCCTAATAGTTAAGCTTTCGGTGGGACCCCTTCAGCTTGTGTTTTTAACTTTACCAATATTCTGGATGCATGGCGCCCACAATTTCTGGGCTTCTGGGTCTGGGTTTTTTCCGATCAGAAGTCTATATTTCTGGGTGGGCGGGGCACCACAGGAGGGTTTCCTTTCTATACCGAGTTCTCAGCAAATATTTAGGTTACGATATGAGTGGGGTATCATACTTACGATCGGTTTTCCTTGGAAGGACTCTGCAAAGTGAAAAATTCTGGCTACTTGCTCGACCTCTAATACCTGCTAGATATCCATTTGTAATACTCTAACCCGGATCCTGGGTATCGGAAGGCCGGAGTCAAGAAGGTGATCACTTCTCCTATGACAGGTACAATATCCTCTCGGCTCCGCAACTAATCAACACTCGTCTTACGAATTCGGAGTCCGGTCCCAACGCCATCGCAAACAATATCCCTCAATCCCACCAATACAGCATGGAGACAGGGGCAACTCACCGGAGTAAATCTCCCCGACTCTGGGCTTCCGGTGTCACGTGCGCTTCATAACTTGTGAAAAACCCAGACCATATCGCTCGAATCCCGAGAACTTTCCAATTTCGCTCCTCCTGGCTTTGCACTCACTCTACCACAGACCACACGGAGCAACTCTCCCCGCTTACAGCAAGCTTGACTTTAGCTGCCAGGTGTGTGATATGCCAACCACTGTATCGATAGCGCAGGTGGCACCTACCATTAGCGTTGTTGGCACTAAGTCGCGAGAGCTTGTGCCATGGCACAATCCTTCAAATCGATGCGCCCGGCACGGGACTATATACTAGTAGTGCTTAGGCGATACGTCAAATAAACGGCTTTTATGAAGAAATAACAAAGAAACTATCTACAAGCCCAATTCATATCGAATATCCCCCATTTCCCATCCTTCTGAGTTCTCACTGTGCTAAAGAACACCAATATTTGCTTCCTCAATAGAGAGTTTGCGCAAGAGGACCTGGGTGGCAGTTAACGGAAAAGAGACCCAGGTCTCTGAATGAGTTTGCGCACGGTCTAGGTGGCTTGGTAGCTGGAAGATGAGAATTGAGTAGGGTAATACCGCATTGCACTCAAATTTGTTACCTGCTCAAATTAGGATTCCCGGATACTTGTACACAAGTTGGGTACTAACCATACTGACTGCCATAGAACAGGTGATAATCTACTACTGAATGCCCAATATTATCATCAGTAAAACCATCCAATAAAATGCGAAAAGAGTGCCGTGTTGCTGCTGATTTATTGTTCTGCAGCGATCGGATCTCTTCAGGTCTGAAAAGCCCCATTTTACACCTCTTCCAGGTCTCGCTACCCACCTGGGTGTCCATGACTTTTAGGTCAACAGAAAATAACCTGTTTTCCTGCCACCTAGGTCTCCTTGCGCAAACTCTCTAATATCAGAAACCGGCCCACAACAGTTGAATTGTACCAGGTAGTACCATCATGTAATCTCACCACACTCTGGTATTTTGTAGTGCCGTGCCGGGCACATTGGCATGGCACAAGGCACTTCAAGTGCCAACAGCGCTACCTACCATACAACTGTGTACCATCCTCTACCCCTAACGAGCACTACTACCGTGCATCCAAACACAGGGGGATGCTGTACGGCATTCTATGCAGGTGAGAGGTACGCATATAAGTTACGATACATATTGGCGACTCGGTGTGCCGGGGGCATTCTCCGACCCAGGGGCGGAGGAGAGTCTCTGACTTCCCTCGGACTGATTGTGATATGATTTCTAATTAGCCATCCCACGCACGTTGGATATGTGAAATACCCGATGATTAGTTATTCTATCTTACCCTCTGCGCCTCGCTGAGGTCGATAGAGTTAAACGCTGACGGAACTAATCAATGCTGTGACCCCAAGACCTTATTTTCTCCTAGTACTTGCAGGCATGTACCTGAAAACAGGGATTCTCAAATATAAGGAAACAAAAGAAACTGTCCGCCCTGATTTTCGGATACTTTTTTCATAAGCTTTTTCCACTTCGGGTTCTATTGACTATCTAAGTTCATCAACCCGTTGATCGGTCCTACAAACTTTAATACCCTGTCCTTCCCGCCTTTTCGGATACTTCTCGCCTGGCACAAGTACGAGTAGCTCCTTCTTCTCCCCGACCATGGACAACTGTGCGTGTGGAAAAAATTTCAATTAACCTACTGTGCCACGCCATAACGTATGGTGATACAGTTATCACATTGTGCGAGTTTAACTTCACCTCTCGTTCTCGCTCGGGTTCCGGCACACACAAACCACCGACTGACTGCCACTTCCCTGACTTCCACTCCACCATCACTCCACTTGAAACATATAGTGCACCACAGTCACTCACCTCACCCAACCCAACTCCCACCCGGGGAGCCCATAACCCATCTCCAAACTCAAATATCATATCATAAACATGCCAATATAATTTCTGCCACCCACCTACAAAGTTTAGACTGGAAAGGATGCAAAAAACTCCGACAGCCGACTCCCCATAGCCACTGCCGGTACCGTACTGGACCATGCAACGCAACCCACCCCCACAATCCGCCCATACCCTATCCAATCCTATCTCTCTCCACTCATCATCGGGAAAGGAAAAAGAAAGTTTTTTTTTTTTTTAAAAAAATAGAGTAAAAATATTGTTACGCGTCTCGCGGAACCTGATCCGTGGGTGGGTAATTTTAGAAAAAAAAAGGGAAAAAAAACTAGATTGACGTGCATAGGCCAAGAGTACCGGTACAAGTACCACAATACTATGCTGTAGTGGGTCCCTCGATCGGTGGGGACAGCGGGATGCTGTTAAGGTTATTCCCCCCCCCAGCTATCCAGGGATTTAGGATGATAATTCGGTGATGATGTTGCTTGATTACACGGGCAGTCGGGGGTATCAGGGCCCATGAGGGCTGTAGGGGAACTGAAAGGATCCTGAGAGTGGCTGGGGAGTTGGGGGGGGGGGGGGTTCCGGGGTCTTGGGTTTTGGGTTTTGGTCGGGAGAGTATCATAGGTGGGTGTCGGGTGGTGTCATATTAGGGCTAGAAACCGATCACCGTACTTTACGTTGGGGCGGAGGAGGAGTCTTGGTGATCGGGTGTTTGAGCGGCTAAAGAGAAGTCGGAAGAATACTGGCGGTGAGGTTTTGATGGTTTACGGATAAGGTACCCGCGTGGGGGCCAAGCGTATTGCATAAACCACGGTCTCAATTGCGTTTTCTGTGCTACTGGCCAAGCTCCTATACGGAGTTCTTGGAGGTGAGTGGGGACTCTGATGATCGGGTATCATACTTGTGGTGTGTGAATGCTACGGGGGGGGTTCTGACAACATGGCTTCGTAATGGTCCCGGATGTCAATTACTCAATAGGCTCATTCGCTTGCAGTCCCCGTGAAGAAGGTTAACTTAAAGATCACTCAGCCCTGTCCGGATGTATTTCCCTGTAAGATCACATGGGAAATAGCCAACCCTGGCCGTGTACAAGTACTATATGTGCTTTGTCAGAGCAGTTTCTGACAAAAGGGAACAAGCCTCGTTCCACCGGCATACCCTCCCAGCCCAACCCTGCGCTTTCTGGACCCCCACTATCTCTCAAATCTAGTTATTCCGTCCACTGTAGAAATGATACACAACCGAGTGATCATCCATGAGCCGGTGAAAGAGATGCAAAAAAAGCAATATATACTATCATGCTCCACGGGGTAAGAACGGATGAACCAGCGATCCGAGGGAACTGGGGAAGGTGCCCTAGGGGGAGAACTCCGTCCTATAGGGAGGGCCAGGAGCAAAATAAAGTTCCCAACATAAGTGCCCAGAGCGAGTCGCCGGTCTTGCCTTGCTAGGGTCTGATGCTTGAGCATGTAAAAACCACCCCTTAAAGTCAGTTGGAAACTCTTCGTGTTTGAGACAGAAAAAAAAAAAGCGCAGGAAAGTGCAAAATGCCTTGACTAAGTAACATTTCGAGCCAACTTGAACCTTGCCACGTAAGCCAAACGCGAGCTGCAATGATATCAAACCGCTAGCCAGGGCAAGAAGCGTAGAGACCGTTATTCAAATATTCAAATGCATGGGAGAACTCAGGCAGGGCGCCAGAGCTCTCGCACTAGGATGCGGGAGGGGGGCCATCGGGAGCTCTACCCTCCCTTAAGGTAAACCAGTAGGGAAGCTGCGCACCCTGTTCCCGGGGGTCTGGAACAGGCAATTGCAACAGGAATTGCACCTTTCCCTTTTATCCGAGTATTTGCGGCGGTTCGAGAAGGAATTTAAACAACCTGGGCATATGATCCTTAACTATTTTCTGTCGCTGAGATATTACTAAGGGGTCCTGCTATTAACGATAGCATGGGAGGAAGCATGTGAGAACTGCAATTCTTAGAATACCCTTCGGACCCTCTTTATAGAGATAGATAGATAGATAGATAGATAGAATAGTGAGACAGACCCAACCCACGTCTTTTACTAACGGCATATCTCAAACACGTATTATATTATACTTCAAGCCGATATCCCAGATAGTATTAAAGCTCATGATCAACTCCGGGAAATACATAATACATACAGCATCCCTAAACAGACCCCACTTCTTAATCCAGGGATCCCGCTCCCCACAGGTGCACCCACAGATCTTCCGGCAGCTTCATAAACGAGCCCAGCGGACTTCTCGCCGGCAATTAGGAAGTTGGAACCGCAAGAAGTATATTCACATAAGGCGCCAAACTGCATTACCAATATTAGGCCCCAAGGCCGAGCAGCCATGGGGGGAGAGCGCTTCCAAGCGGGTTATCCCAACATTGCATAGAATGTTCGAATGTTCTGGGCCGAGGGGTATTACGGGATTTTGAAGGTCACCTGACCTTAGGTTTCCGTTAACCATTATCTCGATGGACTGACGCAGAGACTGCAGGTAATCCATATAGGCCTCTTCACAAGAGGGTATTGTAATGGTTGAATGTATCGTATGCGTAAACGTACCGCCCATATCGCCCTGTCCAAGGATGCTATATAGCCTAAGCAGGTGGGGGAGGCATAAGGCGAAAGTTAACTACCTCTGCATTATAATTTCTTCCAATTCACCATACTTACACCTTGAGCTTCCATGCTCACATGACCAAAGATACGGACAACGGGGTGTAGGGTCAACCAAGAAAGATAATCACCGCATACCCATCCCGGTCACTAGCCGGGGGGTCCCAGTTGGGTGATATTTGATGATGACAGCGATCCCGCATATGCGCCCCAAATCTAGAGCTAAGAGGCTTGTGAAGCCAAGGCAAAGCTTGATCTTCCCAACAGATTCCTTCTCATGCGGCCCGAGTGATGCCCGAAGACGCGGCCTTAGGCAATGGCTAAATCAGTCAATTAATCCGTCATTAATCGCAGGGTTCACCGGGTGGAACAGGCAGGGGAGTTCACGTGCTCTAGCCCACATGCGGGTCCCCCAAAGCTTATATCGGCAGTGCGCACATCTTCCTCTATGATAATTTTCATTCCCTCGGTGACGTATATACAACCGGGGAAGAAGCGGAGGAGGACCTCGCCTTTTGAAATGGGTATATATTATATACACCTTGGGCCAATCCAATGTAGTAGAGTCCAATCTATTAGTCATTTGGCACTTTTTTTTTCCATTTTTTTTTTCATATACCGGCATTCGGAGGGTCCTAAGATTCGAGTCGCCACCCCTTACAAATTATGCGCCTCGGAGGCCAAAGTGCAAGGTTTTCAAAGAAAAAAAAAAAAAGGAAAGGGATGACTTGACAAAAGCCATTTACTGCTACCACCATACCGTAACCGGTACTCAAGTGTGTGGGGCTTTGTTTTTTTGCACATCAGAATGAAAATGGGGTCATTCGGGTCCTTTTTTTATATATCTATTTTTGTTGCAAATCAAAAAGTCCTGGAGTTTTCGCACTTTTTAGATTATAGCTCAACTCGCACGTATAATAATCCACTCGTTTGCTGCATTTCAACCATAACGGCCAGCATGGTCTTTTGGTTAGGTAGATTTGAGTTTTAGCAAGCAAGCAAGGAGTCGATTTTCAGTGAAAACTATATATTATACTGTATGCTCGTGCCAAGGTTGTGGTTCGGCATCACAGCCCGAGGGACTCTAAAGAGTGCCTGCAAGCTCAACGTGACTGACTTTGTGGCTTCTGATGGCATTAGTGGTGCGACCGAATTGAAGCCTAACACTTTATATAGGAATTGCTACTTTCGATTCGGCTGTGTGTGTCCAATATTCTAGTTTACACCTGTTTTCATGACCTTGCTTGTCGCCCAATACTGGTAACCATTAGCCTCAAAGCCATATTGAGCCACAAAGTCATGTTGTGCCACAACTTAGTATGGTAGCCCACAAAGTTACGTTGAGCTGATAAGTCACGTTGAGGTTTTTCTTTCCTTTTTCTTTCATGTGTTTATTCTCTGCGGGCTTTCTGTGGGCTCATCGCCTGGTCTTCCCTACTAGTCACCCCGAGCCGACAGGCACTCTTGGGAGTGCCTCTGGATGCTCACAGGCTCACAAGCAGAGATAATGGTGCCTAACTACAGCCTTGGCACGAGTGTGTGTCTAGATATATTTATGTATATACAAGTGGAGCGAGAACTCTGTTGCCTCTCCATCTCAAAGCATAGCATCCTACATACACACGGCTTGCGACCTCTTCACAGGGTAAGTTGACCTCTTTCTTTTTTAATTCTTATGTACAATCTCACATACATTTGAAAAGCTAACGGCAAATAGGGAACCAAGGGATTTAAGGGAATTAGTAGTATAATTAAAGTTTAAGGTTTGTAAGGGTGTTCCTTCCCCCCCTCCCTTTTTTTCTTTTCTTTTTTCAACAATAGGAGAACATCAATGCACTCGGCCTACTCGAGTATGTATAATGATTACAATGATAGAGTTCCATCGTAAGATGGGTAAATTCTGAAATTGTATGAGTATTATAATTCAGGGGTCCTGAAGGATACGAGGGTTGTGCGATTTCCTTTTAGGAAATTGTACTCGTGATAAGAATAAGTCTTTAGACAACACGCAACCCGCGCAATACCACAGAGACTCAAATGGATGCCATAGTCAAAATGAGAGGGGTTATTACCAGATCCCATGCACTTAGAGAGGGAGGGGGTCAAATACACGGGCCTTAGTATTAATAGTCATTATAGCTGCGGTTGCGGTTCTCGTAGTGGTCTGGTTTTGCGGGGTACTATCGTGGTTGCGCCGGTTGTCGGAGGACTTATTCTCACTGGGAGTAATGCTCCGGTTCATTTGTCCCTTCAAGTATACTACTACCAGACTTGATGGCCTCTTGTGAATGCAGCCGCCTTGAAGCTGATACTTTCATATTATTTTCTTTGCTTTTATATTTAATTTAGTTTAATTTCTCTTGTATGAATATATGATTTGGATCTGTCTAACAATTTTTGCAATAGTTTTAACGATGTCTGTGAAGTTGAAGTATATTCCTTCTGCTTTGGTTTCTCCTTCCTTGGCCTTGGACCCTACCTCCACTTCTGCTCTGCCTCTCCCACTTCTGCTTCTACTCCCGCTTCTACTTCTACTTCTATATCTACTTCTGCTTCTACTTCTACTTCTGCCTTCAAATTGGCTTCCGCTTCGGCATCGCACTCAACTTGAGCTTCTATTCATACTTCTGCTTCTGCCTTACCTTCTGTATAAGTTTCTACTTCTGCATTGGCTTCTACTTCTCCCCCCCTCTCTTCTTCTCCTTCTGTTTCTACTTCTGCCTTCGCTTCCGCTTCCGCTTCCGGTTCTACTGGCGCTTCTGCTTCTACTCCTACTTCTGTACTGTAAAAACTCGGATACTTGGCTTTGCTAGGACGTTGGACTTGCCGCTCCGAATAAGGACTGTGTTTTTTTTACTTTTTTTTGTCCCGTGGGGCCTGTTTTTTGGTGTGATTTCCCCGCCTTTTCCAGAGGAGGAAATTTTGGACTACATAGCACGGGTCGTCCAATTATTCGAGTTTTTAAGGTATTTTCTTCGGCCCTGAATTCCCTCCCCTTTGCTCCGACTGTACCGTTCGCTTTTTCTTCGGCTTCTATCTCGTCTTTGCCTCCTTCCTTTGTCTCGGTTGTTGTCTCGGCAGCGTCTTCGACTCTCGCTTTTGTCGCGGCCCCTACGATATATCCGATCCCGCCTGCTACCACTAACCCCACCTTGTTGGCCACAACCTTTGCTTCTACTACTACTTCTTTCTACATTACCTTTCTCCACCAGTATCAGTGTTCTCAACGGTCTGGGGCGACTGCCAACAGCCCTGGGCGGGGCGGGACGGCAAAATGTGGTCCACTCTCATCCTGGAAACCTCAGGACGGCATGTCCTGCAATGCAAGAAAAGTTAGCGTGGGGGTCACAGCGAACCGCCGGGGACAGTGGAGGACTTCAGGTGATTGCGGGGGACTACGGGGGACTGCGGTGGGCTGCAGGGGACTATATGAATCCTATCCACCCAATTTCCTTATATCCTCCCCGAGCACATACAAAAATCCATCGAATAATATCTCAAGACACGAATGCAAGCTAGTAGATGTAAATATGTGTAGAAATTTTCCCATGATGTACTAGGCTAGGAGATAAAAAAAGAAGGGAAAGCTTGGTATACGAATCCTATCCACTTATGATCCTCCGGATCCTACTTTTCTCACTTCTATTGCATCATTAAACCCGACTCAGAAGAACATGTCCGATGAACACCCGAATCTGCATCACAAGAAACCATATGGGATTCAGAAACGAATCCCCTTATGATACTACAATATTTGTTATCTTTATTTTCTACAGTAGGAATAATTTAATAAGAAATCTGTGGTATATTTGAGTCATCTAGGAACAGGATATGCGGCCTAAATTAACGGTTATTTCCAAGGAAGTTAACAGTAATTAACCTATCCTGAACGTCCCTGCTCTTCTACCAAAATTTTAAAGGTCAATAGCCTACGTTAATGAAAACTTGAGATATCATATATCTATTTTCTCTCTATTAGTGTGCAGAGGATCACCCACTCTACAACCTAAGAGAGGAATATGATTCTCATTGGACAAGTGGTTGGACATCCTTTTGTGGTTGAAGATGGACAATATTTTCCTGACAAAGTACTACTGTACTCCGGCTGCAGAGTTTCCTCGCCATATAAAGAGAGAAAATGCGGTATCTCACCCCCACCTGCGACGTATGATGCAATACAAACTGAGATGGTGGAGAAGGGGAAAGAGGCGGGATCGTCACCGCTGCTCATAGTGGTTGGACTTGTTCTTTACAAGCAAGCCACAATTGAAATCCGCAATCTCCTAAAATCTCGTGGCTTATGACAAATAGTAGGTAGGTTTTGTGGCATTTATGATTGGCAAGTCGCTTTTGGCGTGAGCGGGGGTAGAAAATTTACTTTCTCAGCTTCTGACCCCAGACAATACGGTAACGCAACGCCACACAGGCGTCACGGAGAGAGACGGGTAAAAAAGACTGGCCAGATTAGCAGTCCTCGATATGTAGTGGTATAATACGGTGTTGATATATGCCTGGGAGTTTCACTGTTCAAGGTAAGGAAATGTACTATGGAGTTCGCACCGCATCCCACATGATTTCTAGCCGGTACTGCATTTCCTGTAACCGAGTTCATGCGCACTGCACATAATACGTAAAAAAAAAAGATAATAATAATCAAACTCCTCGGTTTTGCTGGCAAAGTGGGAGCTGAAAATGAAGTAATTTAGAGTGAGCTAAGCACCAGCTACATCTCCTGCTTCCGTAATATAATACTCGCAATTGCCCGACGTTTGTAAAAAGGACTGCCATTGCATACGGGCAAAATATCGGGGCTCCGGGCAAGATTTGGCCCATATGCAATAGCAGTCATTTTACAAACGTCAGGCAATTACGAGTAAGGCATGGCACGGTAAGGGAGACGAGGTTGAAATTCCAATCAGAGGGGTCTTTCTGCTGAAATGAAGCTTGGTCACAATAAATCAGCACTGAAAAGTGCGAAACTTATTTTTTTTCATTATTGATGAGTTGACAATTACCTCGACCGCCTTATGGCAAGACCCGGGTGCTGGTATGGGTTATGATTCATAGATTTACGGCACAAGAGGGAATGGGGCTTGGTATTGGTGATAACTATGATAATTAACAAACAAACTATAACCCGACGACAACCGACGGCCCAACAGCATAAACTGACCGGGTCATCCTGAATGAGCTGCGGCGCAACAACAACCTATGGCCTTCCATTCCATTATCCCTACGGAATGATCACCGCCCGCCTGGCCGATTAGTCTGTGACTACGGTAAGTGTTCCGAAGTGAGTTGTCAAAAAAACCGGTTTGGGTCCAAAGTGAGCAAGGCTTAATACAAGCTCACACAGACAGATACATCCTGAAACACAAATCTAAGCTTAACAATCCATGCAAAACCTTAACATAAGCCCCCCCGAAGAGTCGGGGGGGACGATTACTCCCTCACAGCCGCTCATGCTTGCATATTCGTCTACTCCAGTATTATCAAAACACTTAGGCAACCCAACGTGAGCAAGGAGGAACGGACGAACGAATGATTCAACAAAGGCAGGCCACAGCGCAATCAGCCTTACCAGCTTATTTTTTCGTTTTTCCATTTTTAACCTCACGATACGAGAAGGCACAGCGAGAACCGACTGATGACGGCCAGGATCTATCGGTCATGCGAAAAGCGAGTTGATGATGTCCAGAAGGATACGCTTATTACCGGCCGTTCGTAAAATCGAGTTTCACCTTGTCAAGATTTGATAGCCCCAAACGAGCAACCAATCGCGGGTTAATAATAAAGGGCTGAGGACGCGAACATATTGCTATCCCATTTTTCTATTTGGTCTAGGGGCTAGCCTTCAGAGGGAGGGGGGGGGATCTTTTGCCTTGAAGCGGAGATTAGAACCCGGCGACAGAGAGGCTCGGTTTGGGGTGATAGTGCTGGGATTTAAAAATGGGAGAGATTGGCTTCGGTTACTCACGAATCATCACTCGAGAAGACAGCACCCCGCAGACTCACCTCAGACATTCGTACCCCTCGTAAGGCTGTGCGGCTGATGTTCTTGGTGTGGGGTGTCACAAAAAGCTTAGCAGCACCAATGGTAGTTACTTTAGGCGAAGGCGAGGCATTCAGCGGGGGTTTTACGCTTGGCCCTCGGTTCCTCCATTGCAAAAAAGCCGGGAGGTGAAAATAGGCTTTTTGTTGTTTCCTTTTGCGTACTTTGGTGGGGTTAAGGATTCTCTCGTACGACAGGCCAGAAGCGACCGATAACAGGGATTAATAAACATGTGGCGGCAAGTCCGTGCGTATCGGCGGGCCCATGCAAATTGACCTTTTCTGTTATCGGGAGGTACGGTAGTCGGGCTCGAGCAGAGGATTCGAGAGGACAAGGGGTGATGAATTTGGATATTGGCTCAGATACGCACGGATCCATTGGCGGTGTTATGGTGAATCCCTGTCGTCGAAGACGGGACTTCATGCCCGGGAGGAGGACTTCTCGGCCGAATTAGCCTTTCGCAAAACGGTGTCGGGACATTCCGGTGGGGTTTAAAATCCGGGGGCTAATTTATTTGGGGAGTTGGGAGTAAATATACACGGAATGTGTCGTTTCCATCATGGCCATGCTGAGCGGTGCGCGCATTGGGATGTTCTGAGCACCAAGCTGCTTTCTGACAACATAGAGTCGCACAACGCTATACCGGAACGCGCTGAACCGGATGAATTCAGTGGGAGCTCTGGATTGACATACAGTTCACCCGGTTGAAGCGGAAATAAGCAAGTTTCAGATTTGAGATAAACTAAGCCTGAAGGGGAAAGAATTTGTGGTCAGAGAGCTGGCTATGAGCAAGGAATGGAAAGAAACAAAAATATTTAGATTAGGACAATTCCAAGGTATATATCGGAACTCAATAGGAACGAAAGTGTTCCTGAGTAGAAAATTGTAAATGTTCTGGTCAACTACGATAATGCCTATGATGAAGTCTAAAAGGAAAGGTGGTTTAAAAATGTTGCAAAAGTATAAACTATACTGCTTTGAGTACAACATCCTTGAAGGAAGATGGCATGCCTTACTCTTCTTAAAGAGTGCCCACTGCTGTTAGATAGTCAGCCTCTAGCAATTTCTGGAATGGTTCAAGCTCTCAAAAATGAGCACCAGGCTGAAAAAAAAAAGATGTTACGGGTGTCTGTGCAATTTAAAATAGCAAGACAGGATTCTTGGCATAAAATATGAGAAAATTAGTTCTTATGATCAGGGGTTTTCCTTATAGGAAACACTATTGTATAATAAAATGAAAGTAATGTACGAGATAGAGTAGCTTGAATTTAATGATTCTACAAACAGGTAGCTACAGAGGTGTCAATCAGGAAAAACTGATTCTGAATCTGATCTGTCCGTGTTGTGTTCTAATACAAGCGACAGATTTTTTGCATCTCATATGTTCTGAGCATCCTGACAGGCATTGCAACGCTTTACCATATTTCACACATCCTGAATTGCCTGGCAACGTTCCTTTCGTCCTGACACAACCTTGTCTCCTCCTTGTGTCTAGACTACCCTAGACTCTTGTTCATGTCACTTCCTTCTCGTGATGGTGGAACCTCTTTGTTGCCTCTTCACTTGATTCTGACATATCTGCCTCCCTCTTTCTCAGAATCACAAGAAATTTGCTGCTTTATTAGATATCGGCTGGGGTCTGGGCCAGCAGTATCTTTTTTTAGTGACATTCAAGTCCATCAGCAAAAAAACCTTTTTCACGGGACGTATCGAGCCCGCGTCCAGACGAAGCCAGTGCGCTCTTTGCCTCCAGTCCTTCCGGATCTCCTGAGCCCTCTTTGCCTTTCATCTCTTGCGTCTGGTGCGCCCAGACGCCCCACTTTCCCTCCAAAGCGTCCGACGCCCTCTTTGCGACCCCACCCCCGCCCAGCGCCTTCCTGTTGTATCCGCCCCCTTATCTTCTCGTCTACAGGCCTCCTGCCTACTCTTACCAACTGTGCGCATCCGGCGGCCCTCCCAGATCCCCTCTCACCTCTAGCGACCTAGATCTGTCCGCTCCTGTCCGCTGACATCCTAGGTTGCGCTTTTTTTAGCCCGCGCCCTACTGTCACTTCCATAATTCCCTTACTGTTTACAAGACGCCCGGCGCGGCCTCCATGGAGACCCCCTACTTTGGTTGGCTTCGCCACAGGAGAGAATCAATTGGTATTATTAATCATCCGCAGAACTCACGCGGCCGAGTTGAAGCCGGACACTTTCTAAGGGAATATCTCCCTTAAGTCGCCGGCTGCAACTCGGCCGCCTACTCAATTCAACCTATTTAAAATATTTCGTTAAACGCCCGCAGATTGTATATTACTCCCGCGGCCAAGTTGAAGTCGGACACTCAATATGGGAACTGCCATCTTAAGTGTACGGCTTCAACTTGGCCGCATATTCATGCAGAACAATTCAACCTATTGAAAATATTCCCTTAAACGCCCGCGGATCGTGTAGTACCCCGGGCGGCCGAGTTGAAGCCGGACACTCAATATGGGCACCTCCATTTTAAGTGTACGGCTTCAACTTGGCCGCATATTCATGCAAAACAATTCAACCTATTTAAAATATTCCCTTAAACGCCAGCAGATTGTGTAGTACTCCCGCGGCCGAGTTGAAGCCGGACACTCAATAT